>Ga0070741_10002357_pt1 | contig 51405 bp, 40 predicted proteins | sample Coa_R1_4_FD_66440 | JGI IMG/M metagenome (GOLD analysis project Ga0070741, IMG submission 66440) | Surface soil microbial communities from Centralia Pennsylvania, which are recovering from an underground coalmine fire - Coalmine... | ecosystem: Environmental > Terrestrial > Soil > Unclassified ... | reverse complement strand
CTAGTATCGTGTCCCAGAAATACGTGAACAAAGTCGTGCGACCTTCGCCAGGATGGAGTCCGCCGTGGCCGTCCACACGAAGGGCCGGCGCGAGCGGTTGTACTGCTGTACGAAGGAATCGATCTTCTCGACCAGGTCCTGGACGCTGCGGAACGAGCCACGCCGAATAGCCCGCTGCGTGATGAACCCAAACCAGCGCTCCACTTGGTTGAGCCAGGAGGAATAGGTCGGCGTGTAATGAACGTGATAACGGGGGCGGCGTGCGAGCCAACTGCGCACCTTGGCGTGTTTGTGGGTCGCATAGTTGTCCACGATCAGGTGAACGTCGAGGTCCTGCGGGATGCAGGCGTCCAGGCGTCGGAGAAAGGCCAGAAACTCCTGATGGCGATGGCGGGGCTTGCATTCGGTAAACACCATGCCCGTCGCGATATCCAGGGCCGCGGACAACGTGGTCGTCCCATGGCGAACATAATCGTGGGTGACGCCCTCGACATAACCCAGCCCCATCGGCAACACCGGTTGCGTGCGATGCGGCTGCACGGCGTAGGCCTGGAACAGCCGGTGCACCGTCGATTTCGAGATGCCGCTGTCGCGGGCCGCTTCCCGCACCGTCCAATGCGTACCGTTGGCGGGTTTGCGGAAGAGGGTGCGTTTCAGCAGGCTCGCGACCTGTTCGTCCTCAATGGTGCGCGGCCGTCCGGGTCGCAGCTCGTCGTATAAAAACGACTCTGGCGCGCTCCACCAGGGCATTGGGAAGGGTTCGCGAACGAGCAAAGCTGGATAACTGCTCCCGCTCGTCCTCACTCAGATTCAGGGCTGGTTTGGGCCGTCCGATCGACATACGATAGTCTAACGCAAAACGGTCCATTATTTCAGTTATTTCTGGGACACGGCACTAGAGTCGAATGGCCCAAACAGCTTCGAGTTCATCGTAAAATTCGGAGCGCTGGTCACACGAGCCAATTGAACGGCTCCGTTGTAGGCATCTCAATCCATCCGTGCTGCGGGAGCGCGTCGACCGGCAGACCGCCCTGCCAGAACGAAAGCTGGAAGCTGAGGCCGCCACCCGTTTCCACTCCAAGCTGTTCCAACGAAAACGCTACTTCGAGAACTTTTTCAAAAGCGCAGACTACGGCCGGCTCCGGAGCGCACGACGGATTGGCAAGCTTCTGGCCGACCACTCTTGCCTCACCATGACTCAGACGTACGTCGATACTGCTGACCTTACTTCCTCCGTCTGCCCGCACCGTGAACCGTGCTTCAGTTTCAGCAAGCGGCTCGTCATTGCTGCTGTGAAAGTCGACCCGAATATAGAAATACGAGCGATCGCTTCCATAGCGTACTTCTTCGACCAAAAACTTCTTGCCATGCATGGAACCGGAGCGTTCGTCGACTCGATAAAGTCCCGCGCCGATCCATTCGAAATAGGAGGTGACCTGGCCGTCGATGGTCGCCGTTATCGCGCCTGATGGCTCTACATGCAGCGCCTGCAAGCGCGTCCGCAGAATCGGCCGCGAGAGGTCTTCAGGCGGAGTCAAATCGAGGAAACGGTAAATGTTGGCCAAATGGCTGCGGTAAAGCTGGTCGAACTCAATGCGGTTGGCGGAATCGTGCTCGGGACCGTACCACCAACACCAGTCGCTGCCTTCCGCGATCAGGATTTCTTCATAGGCCAGGCGTCTCCGCTCGGTATCCGGCTGTTTCGCCGTATCGTACACTTCCCGTGCGCGCAACAGATGCGCCCATGCCTTGTTGTCCTCCTCGGCTCCGATCCATACGTCGAAGTTAGCGCTGATCCAGGATCCTGGAAAGATTCCGCTGAGCAGCTCCGGTTCGAACAGCCCGAAGGCATCGCCCACAGTCGTGGCCGTCATCCGTTCATCTTCGGAAATACGCCGGTAGAGCTCGCGCAGGAACGGACGGCCGTTGGCCTCATAGTATTCCCAAGCGTTCTCTCCATCGAGGATGATCGGCACCAGGGCGTCACGGCCTTCGGAAAGTATAGGCCGGCAATTGTCGTGGATGCGTCTCACGAAATCGTCAGCAGCTTCTACTGCGCTCATCTTGGAATAGACAAAGCCGATCAGATCGCTCAGGAAGTGATCGCGAAAAATAACGTTCAGTTCACGGCCGCCTTGTCGCCAGCGGTATGGGCGATAGATCGCATCCACACCAACTTGCCTCCGTAGCGTTCGCGCGAGCACGCCGCTGTCGGTGGCTGCCCAGCCAAATCCGGTTTCGGCAGCCAGGGTAAAAGCTTCGTCTGATACTGATCCTTCGGAAGGCCATAAGCCTAAGGGAGCCGTACCGAACCGTTCCGCGATATATCGGCGGGCCATTTCGAGTTGCACACGCGCGTCCTGCGGATACCGGAATCGGGGCGGCAGGCTGACGTTCGGATGCGCCACCGAGGCAATGTTGGAATCGCACAGCAGCGGCAGGATCGGGTGATAGTAGGGCGTGGTCGAGATTTCGATCTGGCCCGTCGCAGCCAGCTTTCGATACTCCGGCATGACAGCCGCAATGATTTCCTGCTGCTTCGCGCCCATCAGCTTCTGGTCCGCCAGAGTGTAATTGCGGCCTTTCATTACAAGTTTCCGGATGTCCGGATCGGTGGCTTGAAACTCTTCATCGAACCATGCAAGCTGCGAGAGCACTTGAAGATCGCGAAATTCCTGCATTCCGAAAAAGCGGCGGCCGTGCTCCAGCCCTTTCTGCGTCTGCCACGCGTCGTAGAGGTCGCCATAGCGCGGATAGCGGTAAATCATCCGGGACGGATAGGCGTAGAAAGAATGCTGGAGCAAAAAATCCCGCTCGCTATCGGAGAGATCTTCGGCCGGCTTAAGCGCCGCCTCCAGGAAGGGATCGCGGGCCAGGCCGGAGCCGTACTCCTCGATCTGCGCGATCATGGAGGGCACCAGGTTAAATGTCTGGCGAATGCGGGGGAACTCCTCGAGAATGCGCACCATTCCGTAGTAGTCCTTAAGCGCGTGCATGCGCGTCCATGGAAGGCGATACTCGCCCGTCACAAGGTCCTTGTAAAAGGGCTGGTGCATGTGCCAGAGAAAGCAGAGATAGATGCGCGGCATCGACTTTAACGGGCGAAAATGCTGCGGACTGGAACCGGCGGATCCGTGCCCTTCACGGCGCGCCAGAGAATGTCGTTCAGTTCGTCATCATCAATCTGGTCCTCGCGGCTGAAATCAAGCTTTGCCGAACGCGCGGCAGTGGCCGAATTCGACGGATTGCGTTCCTCAAGCGAGACGCGCGCCTTCTCGGCAGTGTAGGGCGCCGGCACTGGCGAATCCTGGAACACGGCGGTTATAGGCCGGGCACCGGCGTCGAACTGTGTCATGGGCCGGAGACCCAGAATCAGCTCGATTGTCCGCAGCATAGAAGTCGTGTTGTAGAGCGTGCTGTCGACCGTGTGCCGCTTCACATACGGAGAGATCACGAAACCCGGCGAGCGGTGCGAATCCACGTGATCGGCTCCGTTCTGGGCATCATCTTCCAGTACGAAAATTGCAGTCTTGGCCCAGAAGCGCGATTTCGAAATTGCCTCCACCACCATCCCGAGCGCGGCGTCATTGTCCGCCACGGCGGAAATCGGCGAGATCTTCCCGGCCGATGTTCCTGAAGTGTGGTCGTTTCCCATCCGCAGAAAAATCAGCCGCGGCATGGTGCCGATCTTTTCATACTCGGCCAGCTCACGCAGAAAAACTTCGGCTCTCTCGATATCGGGGTAGTCGAGATCGAAGCCGCGATAGTACAGATTCGTCACGGGCCGAAGCACCGAATCGCGAACGCTGCGCACCTGAACGCCGCCGGGCGGAGCGTTCGGCACATTATCTACGAAGTAACCGAAGTTGCGCATGGAAATGCCCGCCCCGCCGGCATTGGTCCAGAGATAGCCGGCGGGAGGGACGGCGGTCGGTTCCTGGCCTTCATAATCGTAGAGTTTGCGCCTTCCCGCGTAACTGTTCGGCCACAATTTCTGCACATAGTCAGGGGCGATCGCGGCTGTGGTCCAGTTGTGCCCATCGGCGCTCACGTCGGAGTTGACATAGAAGTTGTCCAGCAGCACGAACTCGCGCGCCAGCTTGTGGTGGTTGGGCGTCACGTTCTCGCCGAAGAGCACGAGCGAGGCGTCTCCGTTTCCTTCTTTCATATCGCCCAGCACCTGGTCGTATGTGCGATTTTCCTTAACGATGTAGATTACATGCTCGATGGGCGGAACGCGCGGCGTCTCCAGGAGCTTGCTGTCGCGATATGCCGAATTGGCGAGCACGGAATTTGTGAACGCAGTCAGCTCTTGGTCGGAATAGCGTGGAATCCAGGAGACGGTGCCAGTCTGAATGCGGCCCACGTACTGCAGCGCCCTCACACCCTCGTGCACCGGCTCCGGCCTTCGCAGAGGATTCGGTCCGTGCGGGTTGGGATAGCTTCGGAGGCCGCGGCCGTTCAGCACAACCAGCGTGCCGTCGCCGAGCACGCGGGCGGCGGTTGGATACCAGCCTGTCGGGATGAAGCCTTGAACGGTGCTGCGATCCTCCGAAATATCGGCTACGGCAACGGCATTGGCGTCGGAGCAAACCACGTACAGATTCTTTCCGTCCGGGCTCAAGGCCAGAGCGCTCGGTGTCATGCCAACCGGCTGCCGAGGCGTCATAGCTACATTGATACTTTCGACAAGCCGCAACTGCTTACCTTCGCTGACACCAACGGTGTACACGCTGTTGGTGTTCGCCGCAGCTACAAAAAGCCGTGCTACCCAGCCGCTCTCGCCCTCAATAGGCTGGTTTTTGCCAGGGCGCCACACCATATCGGCCGGATGCGGACCGAGCCGAAGGAGGCCCAACTGGCTGCCCGTCGCCGCTTCATAATGTCCGAGCGAACCATCGGTCCAGCTCGTAACGAAGAAAGACTTGCCGTCCGGATGAAAGAGAATCCGATAGGGCCGGCGGCCGGTCTTAAAACGATCCGTCACCACGCCGGATTGCGGATTGATGACGACTACGGAATCGTGATACAGGTCGGCTGCATACAGCAGCCTTCCGTCCGGAGAAAGCGCGACATCTCCGATGAAGTCGCGGTTCGTGCGCTTGTCCGGCGGCACTACGGCAAACGTCCGACCCGGGCGCAGCGCTCCACCAGCGAACGAAAACTCGAAAACGGCGGCCTGCGACCCTCCTCCGACATATACGCGGTCGCCTCGGGGCGAGAAGGTAAGGCCCAGCCAGCCGTCCGGCACCGGCGTCCGGTTAAGCTCATGGGCGGAGGCTGTCTCGATCACGCTGACCGAAGGCGGGTTGTAGCCGCCGTTCAACACCAGCAGGTAGCGCCCATCGGGGGACAGCGCCGATGACATTGGAAACGTATCGACCGGTACCTGCTTACCTGCGGGTTGAATGCGCCATCCGCTATTGAGCAGAAATCCTCCGCCCGGCAGCGGCCCAACCTGCTCGCGCGGCGCCGGCTGCGAACAAACCAGCACGGCGCAGAGAAGAAGGAGAAACAATAGGAATAGTTTCATTCGAAGTATCGTTGGGCGATCGGGAAGCGGCGGCCAATGCCGAAAGCTTTCGAGGTCACCTTCAACCCTGGTGCGGCTTGCTGGCGCTTGTATTCATTGCAGTCAACTTTCCGGATCACCTGGGCAACCAGCTCCAGCGGCAGGTTAAGCGATTCGGCGATTTGCTGCGGCGCCTGCTGCTCCTCAACGTAGGCCCGCAGAATCGGGTCCAGAACCTCGTAAGGAGGCAGCGAATCGGAGTCCTTTTGATCGGGCCTTAGTTCGGCCGAAGGGGGCTTCTCGAACACGCTCTCGGGAATCACGCCCGGGCGCCGACGGTTGGCCACGCGGGCCAGATCATAGACGAGGGTTTTCGGCACATCGCTAATTACCGCGAGACCGCCGCACATATCGCCATACAAAGTGCAGTAGCCGACAGCGAGCTCGCTCTTGTTACCTGTTGTCAGCACCAGAGCCGACCACTTATTGGAGAGAGCCATCAGAGTGACACCGCGCAGCCGCGCCTGAATGTTCTCCTCGGTAACATCGCGGGGCATTCCGGCAAACAGCGGTTTCAGCACTCGTAAGAATGTCTCATACTGCTGTATGATGGGCGCGGTTTCGAAGCGGATTCTCAGATTCGCAGCCAGATCACGCGCATCCGTCACGCTGCCTGGTGAAGAATACGGTCCGGGCATGGAGACTCCGGTTACATTTTCGGGACCCAGCGCGTCGACCGCAATCACTGCTGTTAGCGAGGAATCAATCCCCCCGCTCAAACCGATCAGCACGCGTCGAAAGCCGCACTTGCAAATGTAATCGCGGGTGCCAAGCACGAGCGCTTCATAGGCGGCCTCGCATTCGTCGGCGAAATTCTCATGCTGATCGCCCTGTTTGCCCCCGACGTCGCATAAGACCAGATCCTCGGCAAAAGAAGCAGCCGAAGCGATCACGCGTCCTTCGCAATCGACCACGAAACTCGAGCCATCGAAGACCAGAGAATCATTGCCGCCCACCTGGTTGACGTAAACTACCGGGATGCGATGGCGGCGCGCAGTGGCCGCGAAAATCTCGCGGCGCAGTGCGCGTTTTCCCATATGGTATGGCGACGCATTGATGCTGATCAGCAGCTCGCCTCCGGCGGCCGCCAGCTCCTCGACCGGGTCGCGGCGATAAAGCGGCCTTTCCCAGAACTGCTTGTCGTTCCAGGCGTCCTCGCAAATCGTGAGCGCCACCTTCGAGCCGTCGAGCATAAATGGAGTTTCGCGATCGCCCGGCATAAAATAGCGCGCTTCGTCGAAAACGTCATAGGTGGGCAGCAGCATCTTGGTCTGCCGGAAGAGAATTTCGCCGCGTCGCAGAACGGCAGCGCTGTTGGTTGCGCGCTTACCGGTAGGCGAATCCGAGCGGCCGACGTAGCCGCAGATCACAGCGATTCCGAGCGGCGCCGTCTCAACGGCCAGCCGCATCAACTGGTGCTCGGTGCGCTCCACAAAAGTGGGCTTCTCGACCAGGTCCCGAGGAGGATAACCGTTGATGGAGAGCTCGGGAAACACCACCAGTTCCGCGCCGGCATCCGCAGCATTTTTGGCGAAGCGCACCATTCGGTTCACGTTACCGGCCAAGTCTCCGACGGTTGTATTAATTTGCGCCAGCGCGATTTTCATCGGAAATTTCATTGTACAAGCGGCGTGTGTCGCGAACCGGAGCGGTTCGACCTTTCAGCGCGAATTACAGCGCGGCGATAGCGGAATACTTCGAAAATCGGCCTGCCATTGCGGTCAGAAATCACGGCCAGCAGATCGCGCTCATAGCCCGCATTGTGCGCCATGAGCTCCAACCTTTCCGCCACCCCCGTGAAAAACTCGTTGCCCTTCGTGTGCCCGATGAACAGGCTTAGGGAATCCGCCAGCCATTCGCCGACGGCGCGCCGGTCGGAATCGTTGAGATCGGCTTTCGAGAGCGGGTCGCTCCCAACCCTCAGAGGCAGGCGGCCCCGGCTGAGCAGCCGCAGGCTGTCCAGAATGCCCCAATCGATCGCATAGACGAAGCTGGACGGTGTATCCCGCGCATACTCGTTCAGCGGGTAGATGGCATCGGTCCAGTTCAGTCCGCAGCCGTTTCGCACCAGCAGGGCAAGGTACCGGTTCGTGACCAGCACGTTTGCGCCGGCAAGCAAAAGCAGGGTAGCGGGCAGCCACAGCCGGCGGCCACGCGGCATCAACTCTGACGCGCCGGCCAGGGCCGCCGCCAGGAAGAGCTGGGGAAAGGGCCACAGCAGCACCGTGTGATGGGCGCTGGCGCCCGCTCCCTGCGTCAGAGCCATTTGCAGCCAGGTCACGAGGCAGAAAATCAGCGAGAACAGCATGGCGCGGGCATAACGCCGGCCCGCCTTGGCAATCGACAGGAACGGCAGCAGCAGAGCCGCCAGGAATAGAGCCGGGACATTCAGACTGCTCCGAGGGTTCCGGAAACTGGCGTTCAGCCATTCCGAGGCCCGCTCTAACGCGTTTTGGGGGGCGAGCGCCCGACCGCCCCCCAGGTTTTCCGGTGTGAGCCAATCGAACAGTACGCTGCCGTTTAAACTCATTGCCAGCAGCCTAAGCTTATGGCCGAAATCTTCCGATGAATAATTGGCGTTGGCGTGAAACGTTTCCATTCCGTTTTGCGCGTTGTAGTAGATGAGCGGGAACGCGCCGACGCAAAAATAGAGGGTCGCGACTGCGATTCGAGTGATCGTAAGCGCCCGGAGGAACTCTTTGGGGAGCACGAGAAGGGTGGCGAAACCTAGTCCGGCGAGCGACCAGATGAAAAGGGCTTTGTCCCAGAGACCGAGACCAAGAAGAAAAAACGCGCTGCCAAGAGCAGCCGGAGAGCCGGAGCGGTGAAATTTGACAAGCAACACGAGCGCTGCTACAAGAAGCAGGTGCTGGAGCGCCACGGGGCCCCAGTCCAGAACTGTAGTCAGCAGAAAAAGGCTGTCGGTGGCCAGCAGAACGGATCCCATGACGGCGGTCCGAGTATCGAGCATCCGTCGCAGCAGCTCGACAAATAGGCAGATCGTCACCGCGCCGGCCAGTAACATGGGAATCCGCACGCTTGCCGGACTGGGCGGCCACAAGCGAAACCAGGGGATGTATAGCCAAGCCTTCAGCGTGCCCAGATAGCTCATTAGCATCAGTGGCAGCTTGGACCGGTGAACCTCTGCGGAATAGATGGCGCCAATTGGGTTATATATTGCAGACGCGAAAAGCGCCTCGTCATTTTGAATTCCCGGGTACGGGAGGAGGAGCAAGCCGGCCAAAACGAAAAAAATACAAGCGAGGACGGCCACAGTGGTCGGCCGCAGAATTGATAACCAAGTTATGGAGCGGGCGTTTCGATGCAAACGCCGATGGTATCACCCGCCGGATGGGGCGGAGCGAAACAGAGCCGCTCAGAGAAGAGTGCCATTTCGCGCAGTCGCGGGATTTGGCATGATAGATGCTAAAGAGTTCACTCGTATGGGCGATTTGGAAATCGGCAGTACTGATCTTAGCTGGGGGAGCTAAGATTTCCTGAAACCTTTGCTGTAAACGATCGTCCAATGGTTGTTATACGCAGGAACAACAAAATACGATAGAAACGACGAGTTGGACGCACCAAGCGTTTAAGTATTTAGAGATCAAGAAGGAGACAGACCATGAACAAGACCGAACTCAACAAATATAAGGCACTTCTGGAAGCCAAGCTGGCTGAACTGGGAGACGGGATTCGCAATCGTGATGAAATTCGCATTGAAAAGACCCCAGACGCCCTAGACGAAGTGCAACTTGCTGGCGAGCGGGAACTTGCGATCCGCAACCTGGATCGCGAAGCCGCCCTGCTACGGAAGGTCCGGCTGGCCCTGGCCCGGATCGCCGACGGAAGCTACGGTGTGTGCCTCCATTGTGAAGAAGAGATCAAGCCTAAGAGGCTGGAGGCCGTGCCGTGGGCGGCATATTGCATCCGCTGCCAGGAAGCGGCAGACCGTCACGAATTCGAGGCCAACGAGACCATCGACGAGCTTTTGGCCAACGCGGCGTAAGATCTGCTGTTTCCTTCGAGGGGCGCGGCTAACTGGCCGCGCCCTTTTATTTTTTAGCGGCGCAAAAATCTTATGGATTTCTTCCGTCGAGCGATTGGTACCCCAAGGAGCTTGGGGGTGCTCCCCGGCACATTCAATCCCCCAACGCGCGCACATTTCGCATTGGCGAATGCGGCTCTCCGAGAAGTTGACGAACTCCTGCTAGTGCTGCCCCGCAGCTTTCCCCATAAGTCTTATAAGGGAATTGATTTCGCTCAGCGGCTTCGCCTGCTCGAGGCTGCCGCAGGCACGGCTCCCCGAATCTCGATTGCGGCGACGGACCAGGGACTGTTTCTGGATATCTACCGGGAATGCCGCCAGGCTTACGGTCCCGGCGTGCGGCTCTCATTCGTGTGCGGCCGCGACGCAGCCGAACGGATTCTGACCTGGGACTACGGCCAGCCTAGCGCCGTTCATGACATGCTGAATGCTTTCGACCTGCTGGTGGCCGCGCGTCGCGGCCGCTTTGATCCACCGGCGGAATTTGAAGGACAGATTCGCGCGCTGCTCCTGCCAGAGTCAGTTGAGGATGTCTCGGCCACGGAGGTCCGCACGCGAATCGCGCGGGGAGAACCCTGGGAGCACCTGGTTCCGGCGGAGATTGTACCTCTGGTGAGCGAGATCTACGCTCAGCGCAATTTGTTGGAAGCGTAGGCTTTGTAAAGCGCTGCCACATTTGCGGTACGGTAGTCGCCGGCGTGGATTACCACCCGGTAGCGGAACGTCACCGGGCGGCCCGGCTCCATGAGCATTTCGCCGTTCTTCGAAGCATCCCGCTCGAAGTCATGCACCCCGAATGGATTGGCAGCAAATAAGCCATACGCTCGCGAATGCCAATAGGTCGGATGCCGCGGGTTGCGCGGATGGTCAAGAATTGCGATGCCCAGCTTTTCTCCTTCCACACTGCCGAAATAATCGACCCATTCCGAGCGCTTACCCCAAACCTGCTTTTCGCCTTCCGCTCCCTGCGCATTGACCATCTTGCCTGTCCGCTTCGGCTCTGGAATTTTCTTGGGCTGTTCCTCTTCCAGTTCCGCGGCCAGCCGTATGGCGAATGTTCCTTCCTTTGTATCTCCAAAGCTCACCTTCTCTTCCGGCCGAAGGAGAATATCAAAATCGATCACGCGCATATCGGGATTGGAGTAGAAGACCATCTTGCGAGCCTCGGTCAGCAGCGTCCGGCCGGAGGGATCCTGCCAGGCAAAAGTTGTCTCCACCAGTCCGCTCTTTGCGCCTCCGGCGAGCTTGTCCACGCTCTTCAGGACCACCTTGCCCTTGCCCTTTCCCGCGCCTTGCTGGGAAGCCTCGTTGCCCCAGAAATCGTATCCGTTCACGCTTCCATGGGTAAACCACAGTCCGCGGTGATGCGGATGATCGTGGTTCTCTCCTGGGATATTTTCCATGGGATAGCGGCGGGTCACGATCTTGCCGCTGGCCGATCGCAGCGGGTGCAGATACGGTTTCGCCGTTTCTGATCCCACATAAAAGTCCGTAAATGGTTTTCCATCGACTTCGACGGAGATACGCTCGGAGCCATGGCGCGCGATACGAACTTGAGCGCCTGCCGACGCGGCGAGCGCAAGAGCACACAGGAAACGCCTCATCTCGATCAGTACATCACAGCGGGCCCCGGCGCAGCAATCGGCTTGACTATACTGTAAGAGCCCATGAAAGCCCCGATGAAAACCGCATTTCGTTCGGCGATTCGCGCTCTGCTGGCCGTCATCTTTCTGAGCGCCGCGTTTGCCGCCCCCTTCGCGCTAAAAGACGGCGACCGAGTAGTGTTCTACGGCGATAGCATCACCGATCAACGTCTCTATACCACGTTCACCGAGACCTTCGTGCTCACTCGCTTTCCGCAGATGAGCGTAACGTTTGTGCATTCGGGTTGGGGCGGCGATCGTGTGACGGGAGGAGGCGGCGGTCCCGTCGATCTGCGGCTGGAGCGCGACGTCTTTGCCTACAAACCCACAGTCATGACCATCATGCTCGGAATGAATGACGGCCGGTACCGTGCTTTTGATCCGGAGATCTTCAAAACGTACGCGGATGGCTACCGCCACATCATCCAGAGCGTCAAGGCGCACGCGCCCGGGATTCGCATCACGGTCATACAACCTTCACCATACGATGACGTGACGCGGCCGCCTAATTTCGAGGGGGGCTACAACAGCGTGCTGATGCGCTACGGGCAGTTCCTCAAAGAGCTGGCGGCCCAGGAGCAACTCGCAATTGCCGATTTGAACACGAGCGTTGTGGCTGCCCTTCAAAAGGCCAAAGCCACAGACCCGGAGCTTGCTCAGAAGATTCTGCCCGACCGCGTTCACCCAGGACCGAGCGGACATCTACTGATGGCCGAAGCGCTGCTGAAGGCATGGGGCGCGTCCTCGGTTGTGACCGCAGTCGAGCTCGATGGCGAAGCAAAAAAGGTGATTCGCACGGAACGCGCAAGAGTAACGGACCTCGCAGGCGGTAACGCGTTGTCATGGACGCAAGAAGATGAGGCATTGCCAATGCCGGTTGATATGCATGATCCGGTGATGGCGCTGGCGGTGCGCTCCTCAGATTTCGTGGATGCCCTCAATGAGCAACCGCTCAAAATCACCGGCCTGACCGGGGCGCGCTATTCCCTGCGGATTGACGGCGACTCCGTAGGCAGCTTTACGCGAGAGCAACTCGCGGCGGGGATTAACCTTGCGATGTTATCGACACCAATGGTCAAGCAGGCTGCCGAGGTCCACGCTCTCACCCTGAAGCACAACAACCTACATTTCGCCCGCTGGCGCCAGGTGCAGGTACCGTTTGCCGACGATGCGCTGCCGCACAAGCAGGCTGCGATCGAAGCACTCGACGGCCTTGAAACAGAGGTGATCGCGCGGCAGCGCGCCACCGCCCGGCCGAAGCCTCACAAGTACGAATTGGCGCCCGAGTAACGCGCGGGCGAATCGGTCAGGCAACTACGCTGGTGCAATGGGCGCAGCGGCGCGCTTCAACCGGTATCTCGCTCAGGCACTCGGGGCATTTTCGCGTCAGCGGCGTCGGAGGTGGAACATCTTTGAGGCGCGCAAGGGTCATGATCTTGTTAAGCGGCACCACAACGAAAAAATAGACTGCGATGCCGATCAGCAAAAACGAGACTACTGCATTCAGGAAGTCGCCATACAAGAACTTACTGTTGTTAATCGTGACGCTCAATGCCGAAAAGTCCGGCTTTCCGACAAGGGCCGCAATCAAAGGCGTGAGCAGATCTTTTACCAAGGCATTGACGACACCACCGAATGCGGCTCCCATGACCACGGCCACGGCGAGGTCGACCACGTTTCCGCGCATCAAAAAGTCTCTGAAGCCCTTCAGCATATTGCTCCTCCGGAGTTCAAGATAGACTAACACTCCCGCCTGCGCGAATCAAACTTCCAGGCCTATCGAGCGCATCAGCTCTAGTGCATTGCTCTTGCGCACCACCCCAGGGTGCATCCGGTAATCGAAGCGCATCCGGCCATTTTCCAGGTGATCCTCGAAATGGACATTCGCTCCGCGCGGTGCTAGGACTACTGCAATATCGGCCAGCGCCAAATCGTGCGTGGTGATTAAGCCGATTGCCCCGCGGTCGACGAGATTCCGCACAATTGCTGCGGCGCCGATCCGGCGGTCGTGTGAATTCGTGCCGTGCAAGAACTCATCGAGAAGGAACAGCACCGGAAGTGGTCCGTTTGTGAGATCAACGATCCGGCGAAGGCGTGTGAGTTCGGCGTAAAAGCGTGAACTGCCGTCCTGCAGTGAGTCGAGGATGCGAATCGAGGCGCCGATAGCCAGCGGCGACAACCTGAGCCTGCGGGCGCGGACCGGTGCACCGGCTTGCGCGAGCGCCACATTCGTTCCAACGGTGCGCAGCAGCGTGCTCTTGCCGGACATGTTCGAACCACTGACAATCAGCACGCGAAGATCGCCGCCCAGCTTCACGTCGTTCGGCACGGCACGTGATTCGGGTAGCAAAGGATGAGCCAGCCCTTCGCCTTCAAGCCAGGGATCTTCGGCCACCAATTCGGCAAAGACGTCGGCCGGGTGCTCGTACGTATAGGATGCGATTGACGTGAGCGCTTCCATATCTCCCACCGCGGCCAGCCAGCGCCGGACGGCGCCGCCGGAATCCGCGCGCCACCGTTCGACTCCAAGCGCCAGGTGTACGTCGAAAAGCACGAAGGGGCCGAAGAGTCGAATCGGCAAACTGTCTCGTGAATCCACAAGCTGCACCAGGCGGTCCAGCCGCGCAATGCGCCGGGACGGAGGCGAGCCATGACAATCGAGCGCCGCGCGCAATTGCAGTAGCAGCGGCGAGTAGAATCGTTCCTTCTCAAGCCTGACCAGAACGGCGGCCAGAAGGTCGAGATCGCCGGCGGCGGCTTCGACCTCTCGCAATACGCGCGCAACCTGCTTTCGGTGCCGGAGCAGGAAGCCGCCATTCACGACAATGGCGACCAGGAACAAGTCGCGAAAGACAGTAGAGACAGTTGGCGCCAGAGTGAACAGGCCGAGTTCCGCAACCCCAGTGGCACAGATTGCTACCAAGGCCAGAACTCCGATCACGGACAAGACTATCGTCTGAGCGCGCAGCCCAGGCGAGCCGAACGTCCTTGTCTGCTCCGCCCAGGCGGCGAGCGGTTCCGGGTGAACGCCCGAGCACACATCATCGCCGAGGACGGCGAGATCTTCGCGGATATCCAGCCTCGGGCGCAATTCCGCAACCGACTGCTGCCGGGCGACTACTACTTCGGGCGAAGCTGGGGCCTGAAGCCATGCCGCCAACGCCTCCTCGCCCATATGCGTTCTAGCCGTTGAGAGCATCTCGAACAGGGAGCCCTTCCCGAAAAGATCGAGATCTTCGGAGTACGGATGGGCAGTATTCCGGAATCTCTCGCCGGTTTCACCGTGCCCGCTCCATTGCCCACCCAGCCTCGCCAGGCAGCGTTCATAGTGGCTGACGGCGCGCGCGAGTAAGGCGTGCTCGCGCAGCACGCGGTCGTGCACCAGAACAAGGGCAACAAAAATCGCGCCCGGAACCAACAGCCACCATGCAGAAAGAGCATGCCGGAACCACGCCATGTACGCCAGCACGGCGGCGCAGGCAAACACCGCGACGCGCGCATTGCCGAGATTTCTGTGCCGGCCTTCCATCCGGGCGAGCTGGCCGCGCCGAGCCTGGAGGCGCTGTTCGTATGCGGTGCGCGGGGACTCCTGGAGGTCTGCGCGAGGCTGTATCATTCACACCCATTCTGCCGGAATCGCGTGATATAGTGTTGTTGCATGCCGAGCGGTTATCTTCCGATCTTCCTGTTTCTGGCGATCGCGATTGCGTTTCCGACGGTCACAATCATTGTGGCCAAGCTTATCCGTCCGAATGCTCCGTTTCTGACAAAGCTCGAAGCATATGAGTGCGGCATCCAGGCCGCATCGGATTCGCGCGGCCGGTATACAGTCCGTTTCTACATCATCGCAATCCTGTTTGTGATCTTCGACGTCGAAACGATCTTCCTGTTTCCCTGGGCCGTGCGATACAGGCTGCTTGGCTGGTTTGGTGTAGCCGAGGTCGCAGTCTTCCTCGCCATTCTGGTGGTTGGGTATATCTGGGCCTATAAGAAGGGCGCGCTGGAGTGGGTGTAACAGCCTGATCAGACTGAGCCGCGAATAGAGGAACCAATTTTGTTATTGGTTTCCGCCAAAACCGCTACGGCTCCTTAACGGTGACGACTCGGTCCCCTGCAACATTCGTGAGAATCTGTCTGGCCCCTGATGGCCATTCGACCTCAACGCGCTCGGCGGAGCGAGCGGCTCCCAAGCCAAAATGTACCACCAATTCGCTGGAGCCGGAATAACCTACCGAACCGGTTGCGCGGTTCCACTGTTCCATTCCGCCGGCAACCAAGTGGACCCGCGCCCCTATGCCATCCAGATTGCTGCGCCGGCCGACCAGCCGGAATGAAATCGCGTGGCCCGCTCCTTCGGTAATATTCCAGAGCACGATCGGCTTTTCATTGAGCCGGGTGACCGCGATGTCGATGCGCCCGTCGCGGTCAAAATCAGCGAATGCAGCGCCACGATGGAAAGCTTCTCCAGGCAAAACTTCCACCCGGAATGTCCCGTCGCCGCGATTCACAAACGCAGCATTCGGCTGCCGCGACGCACGGCTGGAAGTCAGCTCGGCATTGTCGTTCACGTTTCCATTAGCGGCGAACAGATCCTTAAAGCCATCGTTATTTAAGTCATAAATTCCGAGTCCCCACCCAGTCCAACGTAGAGTAGCCGCCGCGAGCAGGCTCGGGGCCGTGATATCGGCGAATCGTCCGCCCAGGTTTCGGAACAGCGGAAAGGTCTCGTTGGTCAGCGCGGTCACGAACAGATCTTCGCGGCCGTCGTTATCGAAGTCGCGCAGGTCCGCGCCCATAGAGGAAACAGCTTCGCCGTTGTCGTTGTAGGCGACGCCGGCCGCGAGCGCACTCTCACGGAAACGGCCGTTATGTTCGTTGTGGAACAGGAAGTTCGGCAACGTATCGTTGGCGACGAAGACGTCCGGCCAGCCGTCTCCATCATAGTCGCCCACTGCAACACCCATCCCCTTCCCCCTGTGTGCGGCAATTCCGGACTCATTCGAAACATCGCGAAATGTTCCGTCTCCCTGATTGCGGTACAACGCGTTCGGAAGCGGTTGGTAGTAACTCGGATGACAATAGGTGCGATAGCCGGGCTTCTCCAGACCGCAATAGATCTCGCTTGCAGGGTTCCAGGATACGTATCGAACCACGAACAGGTCGAGCAGCCCGTCGCGATCGAAGTCGAACCAGGCGGCCGCGACACTCCAACCGCTGTCGCCGCTTAGTCCGGCTCGCCCGGTTACGTCTTCGAAGGTGCCGTCTCCCCGGTTGTGGTATAGCGTGTTGCCGCGAACACCCGTGACGAACAGGTCCGGGTGGCCGTCGTTGTCATAATCCGCCGCCGCCGCGCCCATTGCATAGCCGCTGCCGGTAAGACCGGCGCGCGCGGTCACGTCGGTGAACGTGCGGTCGCGATTGTTGCGGAAAAGGCGATTGCTGTATGATTCGTCCACCTTGCGGAGAGATGGGATCTCGGCTCCGTTCGATATGAACAGGTCCGGCCAGCCGTCGCCGTCGTAATCAAATGCCGCGATGCCCGCCAGCATCGTCTCGATCAGATGTTTCCCGCCGGTGGCGCCGTTGCGGACCACCATGTCGAGCGTGGATTCGCGAAAGCGCACAGGAGGGGCGGCCGCCTTCCATCCCGATGGCCTGGGCAACGCACCAAATTCGCGGCTGACACGGTCGATTTCCGCTTTCGCTCCAGCCTTGCGAAGTGCAGCAAGACTTTCCTGGCCCCGACCTAACTTGGCAAGGAAGAGACCATAGTCGATCAGGGCCTGCCGCTGATTGAGCCGGATCGCTTCGCGGAACTGCACTTCCGCCTCAGCGTTCCTGTCCATGGCAGCCAACGCCAAGGCCAATCCGTGCGCAGCCCGGCTGCGGTCGGCGCTTTGCCTCAGCGCGATTTCAAACGCACGGCGAGCTTCCTCGAAACGGCTCAGAGAATAATAGACCCGGCCGAGATAATAACAGGCGTTTTCTTCTCGCGGGTCGAGGGAACAGGCGCGCCGGAATGGCTCCTCGGATTTGCGAAAGTCGTTTTGGGCGCTGTAGGTCATGCCTAGGAGCTTCCACGCACGGGCGCTTGTGGGCTGAGCCCGGATCAAATCTTGGAACGCCTGCTCGGCTTGGCGAAAGTCGCGCTTACGAAAAGCTTCCAGACCGCGCTCGAGCGCAGAGTCCTGCGCCAAAGCCAACGTGCACAGCACGAACGCTGCCCGCCACCGCCTCACGTTCGTCAGCTTGCCACAAAACAGCCGCGCCCGGTTCGCGCGTGTTATCGCAAAACCCTGCTTTGGCTGTGTGAAACGACGCGACCGGTGACCGGCCCTCTGCCTCGCTGCCGTGCGAAAAAGAGGCATCCTGCCGCGATCAGCAGAAGCGAGATCCACTGGGACGTATTGAGGGGACCGCCGAAGGGATTCGGCTGGTCATGGAAGCGGACGAACTCGATGAAGAAGCGCGCTGTCGAATACAGCACCAAGTACAGGCTGATAATCACACCGGGTGCGTGTGGCCGCCGGAATCGGCTCAGCAGGATAAAGAAGATCGCCAGCTCCGCGAGGCACTCATATAGCTGCGTCGGGTGCATCGGCACTCCAAGCGGCACGCCCACCAGGCGGTTGGCCTCAGGATTGGTGAAAGTAACGGCCCAGGGCAAGTTTGTGCGAACACCCCAGCAGCATCCGGCCGCGAAACAGCCGATGCGGCCGATTCCATGCCCCAAGGCGATGCCCGGAGCGAACACGTCGGCTGTCTGGAATGGCGGCAGCCGCTTGCTGCGCATGTAGAGTGCCGCTACCGCGAGGGCTGCAATGAGACCGCCGTAGAATACACCACCGGCCTGAAGGCTGGAAAGCGAAAAAATCTCGCCTGGGTTGGCCAGATAATAGGGCATATCGATCAGGAACATCATGATCTTTGCCCCAACAATAGCGGCGAGCGCGCAATAGACCCCCAGGTTGAGGACAGCCTCGCGATCCAGACCGGTGCGCCGCGCCAGCCTGCCGGCGACCCATAAGCCCACCAGGAAAGCCAGGGCCACTAACAGCCCATAGGTCGGGAGAAAAAAGCTGCCGATTGAGAAGATTTGCGGAAACATCAGGTGCGCGCCGCCTCGCGCCGCGGTTTGAATAAATCGATCAGCAGAAGGCCGCTCCCAACCACGATGGCCGTATCCGCCATGTTAAAAGTGGGCCAGTGAAAGTCGCGGACGTACAGCTCCAGGAAATCGGTCACACGGCCCCACATGAGCCGGTCAAAGACATTGCCGGCGGCGCCGCCCAAAATCAGCGCCAGCCCCCAGGCGGTGCGGTTGTCCATCTGCCCGGTGCGCCAGAGCATGCCGGCGATCACCAGAATCGCCACCAGGGATAGTCCGCCGAGGAGCAGAGTACGCGCCGCCGATGCCCCTTCATGAAACAGGCCGAAGGCGACTCCGCGGTTCTGCGAATGCACAATGTCGAAAAAGCCCGGAATAATTGTATAGCTGTCCATCACCGAGACCTTCGTCTCAATCAGCCACTTGGTCGCGCGGTCGATAGAGAAAACGGCGGCCGCCACCCCGAAGGTCCAAAACCGCCGCTCAGCCATTCATCATCTCTTCAACAGCCTCCGCGCAGGCAGCACAGATGGTGGGGAATTGCGGGTTCGCGCCGACATCGGTCGTGTACTTCCAGCAGCGCTCGCATTTCGAACCCGCTGCCCGCTCCACGTTGACTGCGAGATCCCCTTCGGACCGCTCGAGAGCAACCTGCGAGACGATGAACAGCGCCGGCAGGTCACGAGCGTACTGCTCCAGTAGCGGATACAGATCTCCGTCCGCTGACAAACGGACACGAGCCTCAAGCGGAGCGCCAATGAACTTTTCCTTGCGTGCCTGCTCCAGGCTCTTCAGCACGCCGTCCCTCACCTCCATGAGACGGTCCCAATTTCGGGCCCGTTTCCGGTGCTCCTCCGGAATGCCTTCAGTCAGTTCCGAAGCCTTGGGGAATAGTGTCAGGTGGACGCTATCAGGTAGCCCCGAATGATCGAGGTGTGTCCACACCTCTTCGGCAGTAAAAGTCAGAATCGGCGCCACCAGCCGCACAAGCGCTTGGGCCAGCCGGTAGAGCGCAGTCTGCGCGCTGCGCCGCGCCGTCGCCCGCGTTGCACTGGTATAGAGCCGGTCCTTGAGCACATCAAAGTAAATGGCGCTGAGATCGACCGTGGCGAAGTCGTATACGGCGTGATAGACCTTGTGGAACGCAAACTCTTCATACCAGCCGCGGCAACGGGAGACCAAATCCTCGGCCCGCAGCAGAATCCATTGATCGAGCTCCAGCATCTCTGCTGCGGAAATGCCGTCGGCTGCGGGATCGAAATCCGACAGGTTGCCAAGTAAGTAGCGGAATGTGTTGCGCAGTTTCCGATAGGCTTCAATCAGCCGCGTAAGGATGGTATCGGACATGCGCACGTCCTCATGAAACTCCACGGATCCCGTCCAGAGGCGGAGAATCTCCGCGCCGTGATGTTTGATGACCTCCTCGGGCTCGACCGCGTTGCCGAGCGACTTGTGCATCGCGCGGCCTTCGCCATCAAGCGCCCAACCGCTAAGGGCGCAGGCACGATAGGGCGATGCGCCGCGCAGTCCCACAGCAACCAACAGCGAGCTCTGAAACCAGCCGCGGTACTGGTCGCCCCCTTCCAGGTACAGGTCTGCAGGCCACGTCAGGCCGTTCTCAGGCATGAGCACGGCAAGGTGGCTCGAACCGGAATCAAACCACACGTCGAGAATGTCGCTTTCTTTCGAGAACTCCGTCCCGCCGCATCTCGCACACGTAGTGCCGGCGGGCAGCAGTTCGGCGGCGCTGCGCTCGTACCAGATATCGGCGGTCTTCTCAGCGAAGAGCTTCACAATCCAATCGAGAATCTTACGGTCTGTAATCAGCTCGCGGCACGACTCGCAATGGAAAGCGATGATGGGCACACCCCAGACGCGCTGCCGCGAGATGCACCAGTCGGGCCGGGTCGCCACCATGTTCGAAATCCGCTCCTGGCCCCACGGCGGAAGCCAGCGCACGCGACGGATCGCCTCCAGCGCATCGTCGCGCAGGCTGTTGCGCTCCATGCCGATGAACCACTGTTCGGTCGCCCGGAAGATGGTGGCGTTGTGACAGCGCCAGCAGTGCGGATAACTGTGCTCAATTTCTTCGATGCCCAGCAGCGCGCCTTGCCTGGTGAGAATATCGATCACGAGCGGATTAGCCTGCCAGACGGTTTTACCGATCAGCTCTTCAGGAAGCCGGCCCGGAACACCGTCTGCATGGAAGAAACGGCCTTCGGCGTCCACCGGGCAATACGTTGCGAGGCCGTACCGCTGCCCCACGGCGTAGTCCTCGTTGCCATGCCCCGGCGCGGTGTGCACCGCGCCCGTGCCCTGCTCGAGCGTAACGTGGTCGGCCAGAATACCCGGCGAGTCCCGCTCGAGAAACGGATGGCGAAACACGGCGCCTTCGAGTTGCGTGCCTCGAAACCGCGCAATCACCGCGTAATCGGTCCAACCGCATTTCTCAGCCGTAAGCTTCACCAGATCGGAAGCCACCACGTAAACGTCGCCCTCGACATCCACGGCCGAGTATTCGTACCGCGGATGATAGGCGATGGCCATGTTGGCCGGAATCGTCCAGGGCGTAGTGGTCCAGATCAGGCCCCAAACCCGGCGGCCCGCAAGCGCCAGATCGATCTTTGCTGGATCGGATGTAAGGGCGAAGCGGACCCAGATCGACGGACTGCGGTGATTCTCATACTCAACTTCGGCCTCGGCCAGCGCGGTGCGGTCCCGCATGCACCAGTTCACCGGCTTCAGGCCCTTGTACACATATCCCTTATCCAGGAAGTCGACAAACGCGCCTGCGATCACGGACTGGTAATGCGCGCTCATCGTGAGATAAGGATCTGACCACCGGCCAAATATTCCCAGCCGCTTGAAATCCTGCCGCTGCAATCCGACAAACTTCTCGGCGTACTTACGGCATTCGCGCCGGATCTCAACAGCGCTCATCGTCGCTTTGCGCGGCCCGAGTTCACTGTCGACGCGGATTTCGATGGGCAGCCCATGGCAGTCCCAACCGGGCACGTAGGGCGCGTCGTAACCTGCCATGTTCTTGGACTTTACGATGAAGTCCTTCAGAATTTTGTTGAAGGCCGTACCCAGGTGAATGCGGCCGTTGGCGTAAGGCGGGCCGTCGTGCAGAATGTAGCGGGGACGTCCAGCGCGCAGCTCGCGAATTTTTTCGTAAAGGCCTTCCCGCTCCCACCGTTCGAGCAGCAGAGGCTCAGTCTTCGGAAGGTTCGCCTTCATCGAAAAATCGGTGCGGGGCAGATTGACTGTCTGCTTCAAATCTACGGCGTTTTCATTCATTCTTGGGGAGTACTGTTTCTATCGTACACGAACCAGGCGAGCAGGCGCGGCTCGCAGGCCGCCATAAAAGACGGTTCCCGCCGGTGGCGGCTCGGCAAACTTTATGCTTTTTGCAGGGCGCGAAGGATGCTTTCGGTATCAAAGACACAACCGCCCCAGGTGCCGCCGCTGGCGTTCTGGAGTGCGGCCCAGAGACGGGTTTCGCGAGGAAGCTTCGGGTCAGGCGCCAGATCGGCGCGCGGCGATCGGGACGCAAGCACCTCCGCGCCTCGCTCAGCGCCGAACGTCTCGCCGTCGGCGCCGACCAGGTCGACTGTCCCATGCAGCGCGACACGGTCAATCATGATCTCGATCAGATCGCCGTCGCGCACCTTGCCGACAGGACCGCCGGCGAGGGCTTCCGGAGAGACGTGGCCGATGCACGCGCCAGTGGAGACGCCGCTGAAGCGCGCATCGGTAATCACAGCGATGTGCTTGCCGAAATCGAGGTGCTTCAGCGCGGAGGTGATTTGGTAGATCTCTTCCATGCCCGAACCCATTGGCCCGCGGCAGATCAGCACGATGATATCGCCGGTTTTGACGCGGTCTGCGCCACGGCTCTTGATCGCGGCGATCGCGGCCACCTCCGAGGTGAAAACACGCGCGGGTCCCACTTTCCGGTAGCAGCCGTCTTTGTCGACTACGCTCGGATCGATCGAGGTGCTTTTGATAACCGAGCCTTCGGGCGCGAGGTTGCCGACGGGAAAGGTGACTGTGGACGTGAGGCCGCGGCGGCGCGCGCCGTCGGGATCCATGATGACGTCGCCGGGATCTACACCATCCCGCTCATTTAGAAGCCTCCGCAGCCGCGCACGGCGCTCGGAGGATTCCCACCAGTCGAGCATCTGCGCCAGGGACTCGCCGGTTGCGGTGAGCGCGCGCTGGTCAAGCAGGCCGGCGCGCCTGAGATGCAGCATCACTTCGGGAACTCCTCCGGCAAGGAAAACCTGCACTGTCGGATGCGAGCGGGGGCCGTTGGGTAGGGCATCTACAAGGCGCGGCACCTGGCGATTGATGCGCGTCCAGTCTTCGATCGTGGGCCTTGCCAGCCCCGCCGAATGGGCGATCGCAGGGAGATGCAGGATCAGGTTGGTGGAACCGCCGAACGCAGCATGAACGATCATCGCATTCTCTACCGATGCGCGAGTGAGAAGGTCCCGTGTCAGCAAGCCGCGGGACTCGAGCGCAAGCACGGCACGCGCCGATCGGCGCGCCATGTCGGTCCAGATCGGGTGACCGGAGGGCGCTAGCGCGGAATGCGGCAGCGACATGCCGAGAGCCTCGCCGACCACCTGGGAGGTAGCGGCCGTACCCAGAAACTGGCAACCGCCGCCGGGAGTCGCGCAGGCGCGGCAGAGATTCTCGGCCGCAGCTTCCAACGTGATTTGATCATGTGCGAAGCGCGCGCCGGAAGACTGCACCATCCCGGCATCCTCGCCCTGCTCGGGGAGCAGCGTTACGCCCCCAGGCACCAGCACACAAGGGAGGTCGCTCGTAGAAGCCAGCGCCATCATCATCGCGGGCAGGCCTTTGTCGCACGTGGCCACGCCAAGAACGCCGCTTCGCGTCGGAAGCGAACGAATGAGGCGGCGGAACACACTGGCGGCGTCGTTCCGATACGGCAGGCTGTCGAACATCGCCGTGGTGCCTTGGCTGCGGCCGTCACACGGATCGGTGCAGTAGGCCGCAAAGGGCAAAGCGCCCCAAGACCGCAGCTCCTTCGCAGCGGCATCCATCAACAGGCCGACCTCCCAATGTCCCGTGTGATACCCGAGCGCGACCGGCGTTCCATCGGCAGCGCGAATTCCGCCATGTGTGCTGAGGATCAGAACCTCCTTACCGCCCATAGCCTGCGGGTCCCATCCCATACCGGCGTTCTGACTCCACCCGAACAGGTCCCCAGACGGCCGCGTCAGTAGCATCTCCGCAGTTATGGGCAGCGAGCCGCGTGGTCCGGGAGCCTTTGACTGCACATCGTAGAGGCCGGCATCGCCGGAATCGAGAATACTTTGAAGTGTCACCTGCATAGAGAATTTTGATCGTAGCAGAGCCGCTTGATGGCCAACGGCGCGCATTGGCCTCCTGCTCTGCTAGAATCCGGGCATGTCCTCGTCTCGACGAGCCTTTCTGGGGACCGCAACGGCAGCATCATACCGGCGCGTGCTTGGGGCCAACGATCGAGTGCAGGTGGGCTTCATCGGCTATGGATTAATCGGCAGCCAGCACGTCCGCGACTTCAAGAACCAGAAAGACACCGATCTTGCGGCCATGTGCGATGTCTATCAGCCCCGGCTTGAGCAGGGCGTAGCGGCGTGCGGCCAGCGCGCGCGGGCTTACCGCGATTTTCGGAAGCTTCTGGATGACCGCGACCTCCAGGCGGTGGTCGTATCGACACCGGATCACTGGCACGCGCTGCTTACAATCATGGCCTGTGCCGCGGGCAAAGATGTGTATGTAGAGAAGCCGCTCACCTTGTTTGTCCGCGAGGGCCGTTGGATGATCAGCGCGGCGCGGCGGTACAACCGCGTGGTGCAGGTGGGAACGCAGCAGCGCTCCGGGCGGCACTATCAGAAGGCGCGGCAGCTTATCGAATCCGGTTATCTCGGCAAAATCCTGAGCGCCCGGATGGGGGCTTTTCGGAACGTGATGCCGGGGTTCGGGAAACCACCGGAATCTGCGCCGCCGCGCGATCTGGATTACGAAATGTGGCTGGGTCCGGCTCCGAAGCGGCCGTATAGCCCGCACCGCGCCTTATATCACTTCCGCTGGTTCTGGGACTACTCGGGCGGACAGATGACAAACCTGGGTGCGCACGAGCTGGACATCGTTCACTGGTTCATGGGCGTGAAGGGCCCCGCGGCTGTGTCTTCGAGTGGGGGTCGTTGCGCGCTCGAAGACGACGGCGAGACCCCGGACACGCAGGACGCGCTGTTCGAGTACCCGGGATTTACCGCTCTGTACTCTTACCGCGAGGCTAGCGCCGGACGCAGGGCAGGGTCCGGTCTGGAGTTCTTCGGCACGAAAGGAAGTCTCACGATCGGCCGCGGCGGCTTCGAGGTGATTGCGGATTCGAAGATCGATCCGCAGAACGCAATCCCCGTGTTTTCGGGTCAGCCCGCCGGAGGGCCGCAGCGCTCCGAGGCAAAACCGGAACCGTGGACCACGCCCCTGAAGGAGCGCGGCTCCTCGGAGGAACAGCTCGATCTGCACGTGCGCAATTTTCTGGACTGTGTGAAATCCCGCCAGAGGCCGATCGCCGACATCGAAGGCGGACATCAGGTGACGACCGCCTGCCACCTTGCAAACATTTCCCTCCGGTTAGGCCGGAAGCTGCGCTGGGACCCGGAAAGAGAAGAGATTATCGGCGACCGCGAAGCGTCGGCATGGCTCGAGCGGCCGTACCGGAAGCCTTGGGATGAAGTGCTGCGCAGTTTTCATCTATGACTCGAAGAACTTTGCTGGTGTCGGCAACTGCGGCGGCCGCGATCAACGCCGCGCCGCGATCACAAATGGGAATCGCGACGACTTCTTACATGACCGCGCGGCGCCCGCGTGACACCTACGAGTTTCTGGAGCACGCTCACGAGCTTGGCGCCGCGGGCATCCAGGCCGCATTGTCGTCCCTGGAGCCAGCCTACGTGAAGAAGCTGCGGTCGCGCGCCGAGCAGCTCAGCATGTATATCGAAATAATGGCCGCGCTTCCCAAACAGAACGATGGTGGCGAGTTCGAGCGCACCGTGGCGGCCTCTAAGGAAGCGGGGGCGCTTGCGGTGCGCACCGCGGCGCTCGGCGGAAGACGGTATGAAACGTTCGCGTCACTTCAGGCGTGGCGCGAATTCGTCACCGACAGCATGGCGCGCATCGATCGCGCTCTGCCTGTGATGGAGAAACATAATCTTCCGCTGGCGCTTGAAAATCACAAAGACTGGACAACAGACGAAATGGTGTCGTTGCTCAAACAGCGATCGAGTGAGCACCTGGGCGTCTGCCTCGATACCGGCAACAATATCTCGCTGCTCGATGACGCCATGAGCACGGTGGAGGCGCTGGCGCCTTTCGCCCGCAGCACGCATATCAAGGATATGGGCATCCGGCCTTACGAGGATGGATTTTTGCTTTCTGAAATGCCGCTCGGAGAAGGCATGCTGGATATGCGGCGCATTGTTGAAACCATCCGTAGAGCCAGCCCGCACACTCGCATGACGCTGGAGATGATCACTCGCAATCCACTCCGTGTGCCTTGCCTCACCGATCGCTACTGGGCGACATTCCCCCACCGCAGCGGTCTTTATCTGGCCCGCACGCTGAGGCTGGCGGCGGAGCAGACCAAGCGGCTCGCCTTGCCGACGGTCGATCACCTCCCGAAAGAGGCCCTATACCGGCTCGAGGAGGATAACGTCAAGCAGTGCCTGCATTATGCGCGTGAGCGGCTGGATCTTGCCTAGCGCCATCACCTCACAAGTGAGACGACGATAATGATCACCACGATCAGGCCGATAAGCGCAAGCAGCCCCACAATGAAGCCGCCTTGCACATCCTGTTCGGCGGCGCGCGCACGGTCCGCCAGGCGTGATAATTCCTGATCGTTCAATAGCGATACAGCCTTCCGCACTTGCTGCTGATTGACATTCGCCTTGGCGAGCTCCTTCTGCGCGGCAGGCAGAGAAAGTACCCGCTCGATATCGGCTATGTTCTTTGCGCGGACTTCGCCGGCAGAGCGCAGATTGGTCTCAAGCTCCGACAGCGGGACCACGTGATCCTGCGCGACAACGCTTCGCGGCGAAAGCAACATGCACCAGACGGAAATAGCCGAAAGCAATACGGCACCAGACTTCTGCAGGGAGAGTTTCATCTTGTTTTCCACCGATTGCCGCGCCCGCTGCATTCACGGTTGCGCAGGCTTTCTCAGTATATAGTGCAGGTCTCCGGGCAATACCTGCAGCAGTACCAGACGCTGTGACGGAACGTACCTAGGCGGGTGGCTATCCCGTGATCACTGGCACTTTTGTGCGTGCAATAACTGGTTCTTTTCGGACAGCAGCCAACAGCCTCCACCTTCAAGCTTCGCAAGCTCCGAGCCATTCCACGTCAGGGTAGAGGGCGCCCAGTGAGGCGGAATCGTGACACGCATTTCGGTCACAGCGCGGCTGAGTATCCGCACTTCCGGGACTTGCGGCAGGTATTCTCCAACAACACGCGCCGTCATCACTTCGGTGCGTTTCGGCAGCACGATTTGCGTCTCGATACGAAGCCGGTCGCTGCCGCGCTCCACCATCAGCACGACCGACTTCTCTTCCACCGCGTGATCCATGAAATCCAGAAACTCGCGGGGGCTGGAGAGCGCTTTGCCTCCAATAGCGACGATGCGATCATTCACCTGTAGAGGGCCTTTGTAGCCGTTGGGCAATGAGGCTACCGTAACGCCCGGGCCTGGAGCTTCGGGATTAAACCCGAAAGGACCTGCGGCGAGAGCGGCCCCCGAGCCTGGCTGTACGCGCGTGGATTCCAGAACATCATTGCGCTGCGCCGGATCGAACTTCGTCATGTGAATCCAGTAGCAGTGGGAAAACGCGGGCGAACCTGTCTCACAATCAGCCCTCACGGGGAACTCCTCGCGCCTGTGAGCGGCGAGCCAGCCAGTGATCTCGGAAAGATTTGCGGAGCTCCCCCGGCGCCATTCGAGGTTATAGCCCGCGCTCTTGAGTGTTTTGGCAGTGGCCTCGAGCTCCGCTTGAGCGAAGAGCCACAATACCGGGACGTTGTGGGTATTGGCGGCGTACAGCCGATTGGAGTCGATCGCCGGCCGCGGCGTTCCGCCCAGTGCCACCGCGGCAGCCCACAAATCGGGCACGCGCACCGCGACGTAAAAAACAGCCGCCGCGCCGTCGCCTTGGCCGGCCAGATAAACGCGATGCTCATCGATCGACCCGGCCTTGGCCATCTCCGCCACCTGGTCTTCGAGAGCCTCGATGCGAGCGTCTATACTCGATCCGCCAAGCGATGGCCACGGGGCCAGGCATCGCCATCCGAGCTGCGAGCACCAAGGCTCCCAAACCTTGGTATCCGCGTCGAGGACCACTAAAAGCGGGCTGCGGGCCTGGGCGGCCGGTTGCCCCCATGCTACAGCCAAAGCGCCGCTAATAACGCCGCAGACGAGAACGAATCCGCTTCGAGAGTTTCTCAATTTCTTCCGTCTTCTTCAGCGTCGATACGGAGAGCACATGCCGGTCGTTCTTCTCAAGCTCCTCCTTAAGCTGCTCCGCTAAATCCAGTAGCTCGCTTGCATCTTTCAAGGTTTTCTCGAAATCGGCCTTCAGAATCTCTTCCTGCATGGATTTGCCGTTCGGTAAACGCGGCCGTTCCGGTTCGGGAGTTGGTGGGAACTGTTGAGGAGTCTGCGCGAGGGTTCCGGCCAGCGTCAGCAACAGGGCGCAACACCATAATCGTGGAGTCATGGCTGGACCTGTTGCCATCATAACCGAGTCCGGCGCCTGGGCTCGCAATGGCATAATAGCGAATCATGCGGGAAGTGAATGTAGGGGTCGTGGGCCTGGGCAATGTCGGCTCGGGAACGCTCGCCATTCTGGCTGAGAACGCCGATCAGATTGCTCTGAAACTTGGCTTCCATCTCCGCGTGGTAGCGGCGGCGAGCCGCAGCATCGAATCCAAGAACATTCCCGAAGCGCTGGGACCGGTCCTGCGGACGCGGGACTGGCGCGATATTGTCTCCCATCCGGATGTAGACATCGTCGCAGAGCTTGTAGGGGGCACCACGGTAGCGTCTGAGATCATTCATGGAGCCATTCGAAATCACAAGTCGGTGGTTACCGCGAACAAAGAGTTGATGGCAGCCTGCGGCTTTGAGATCTGGGATCTCGCCATTCGCGGCGGGATCAACCTCGCGATGGAGGCGAGCGTCGCCGGAGGAATTCCGATTCATGCCGTGCTGCGCGAAGGCATTTCCGGAGACCGCGTTGTCGCGCTATATGGCATCCTGAATGGAACCAGCAACTACATTCTTACCGAGATGGAGAAGCGCGGCGCGGCACTGGACGAAGTGCTCGCCGAGGCGCAGCGGCTCGGCTATGCGGAGGCGGACCCGAGCGCGGATATCGACGGTTTCGACGCGCGCTCGAAACTGGCCATTCTGGCCGCGCTGGCTTTCGGTGAGAAGATCACTCCTTCAGACATTTTCCTTGAAGGCATCCGGCGCATCTCTCCGCTCGACTTTCAGTACGCGCATCAGCTTGGGCACACAATCCGGTTGCTGTGCGCGGCCCGCCAGACCTCGGAAGGATTGATCCTCTCGGTGCGGCCCGCGCTTATTCCGCTTTCCACCATTCTCGCCGGGGTACAGGGATCGTACAATGCCGTCTGGGTCAAAGGCCACTATGGCGAGGATACGTTTTATTACGGACGCGGCGCCGGGCCGAAACCTACCGGCGTGGCGGTGGTCAGCGATCTGATGCGCGTGGCTCGCGAAATTCGCAGCGGAAGCCCGCAGCGGGTTTCGCCCTTTGCTCACGAGCGGCTGGGCGCATATCAGCCCGTATCCGTGCTGGTTCAGAAGCGCGCCTATTACCTCCGCTTCCGTGTCGATGACCGCCCGGGAATTATTGCAACCCTGGCCGGTCTGCTGGCGGCCAAACACATCAGTTTGGAAGCCGTGCTTCAGCTTCCCTCGGAGACCAAGCACGACCTGCCGTTCGTCATCACGGTCGAGCCTACCTCCGAAGAAGCGATCCGCGAGGCGCTGGAGCAGATGAGCCACCTGGACTTCCTCCTTGAACCGCCTCTTGCATTGCCGATGGAGCCGACTTTATGAAGCCTCTTCGAATTTTTGCGATTATCGCCGCGTGCGGCCCGCTGCTTTGGGCGCAGGCCGCCCGCGACGCCAATTCCCGCTATCAGACGCGGGAAGGGCGCGAGAGCGTGGCCAAAAGCTTGAGCAGCCCCGACCGGGATCAGCGGCAGAAACCACGGGAGCTGGTTCGCCTTTTGGCGTTGCGCGAGGGCATGACCGTCGCCGATATCGGGACCGGCGTGGGATACATGCTCCCGTACTTGAGTGAAGCCGTAGGGCCTAGCGGGCGCGTGCTGGCCGAAGATATTTACGACGATTTTCTCGAGAAGGCCCGCGAAAATGCCACGCGGCACCAACTCTCGAACGTCACATTCATCAAGGGAAGCGAGACCGATCCGAACCTGCCGGAAAACAGCGCCGACGTCATTCTGGCGCTCGACTCGTATCACCACTACAACTACCCCGAGAAGATGCTGGCGGCGTTTCATAAGGCGTTGCGGAACGGCGGGCGCCTCGTTATCGTCGAGTACTATAAGCGCCCAAATGCGATGGGCCCGAATTCCGATGCCATGACGCACATTCGCCTGGATGCGCCGGACGTGGTGAAAGAGGTAGAGGCTAACGGCTTCCGTCTCGCTTCGCGCGACGATCTGACCAAGGAAAGCCAGTACATCGCAATTTTCGAAAAGAACTAGCGCGCGGCCAGGTCTTGTAAGAAAATGCTGCGAGCTTCGCGGTACTCGTCCGGCAAGAGCGGGCCGAGCTGGCCCAGGTCTTTCGCCACGCGCTGCTCCTCGGCGAAGGTGGCTTGTAGAGATTGCGCCGCCACAACACAGGCGCCGACTACGTCGCTTGTGTATGCTTCGGCGCCATCAATCAGGTGATTGAGACGGTTCAGAATCTCGCGAGCTGCGTCAACCCGCTGCGGCGCTTCCTCGATGAGGCCGGAATAGCGGCTGAAAGTGACGTGACCACCGAAGGCTTGCACCAGATGCTCCCAGCGCTCCAGAACGAGCAAAGCACCATAGCGATGTTGGTCGAGTGACATTTCGTAAAGGAAGGCCGTGCCTTTTGCCCGGCCCTCCAGTCTTTTCAATTCGAGTACCGTAGCGTTCAGCTCGCCGGCCCACGAATCGACGAACGCGCTGGCACAGCCCAGGAGTTGATGCTCGCTCAGGTGTGGGAAACGTGTGATTTGCAAGAGCAGTGCCGATCAGACGGTGATGTGGTCGCTCAGAACTCGTTCTATTTCATCCGGTCCGATCCGCTCGCCCTCATTCAGGCGGCGGAGAAGACTCTCGATGATCTCCTTGGCCTCTTCCTTGCGGTAGTTCTTGATGAAGCCGTCGTAAAAATGCTCACCTGCCAAGGCATGATTGATCTCGCTTTCCTTGTTGTGATCGTTCAGCTCGGTGAAATAGACCACGCGGTACTTGCCCGTGTACTCGGTGTCGCGATAGATCTCGAACATCACCTTGTCGGACTCAAAGGCCATAAACTAGAAGTTATCACAGCCTTGCCGCTCGCTCAGTGCATTGCTGCGGCGATAATCAGACACAGTCCGATTGCCACTGCGCCCGCGAGGGTCGCCAATGCAACGTTGCGTTCTTCGAGAATTTCCTTCCAAAACTGGAACGGAAGCAGCTTCGCAATCAGTGTGAACGCGATCACGAACAGGAAAATCCCCAAACCCGCGAAGACCACAGCATTCACGAGGGGGTAATCGGTCATCGAGAACCGCCAGAATAGCAGGAAAGAGGATAGCTCTGGAACAAGCGCCCGTTCCCAACGGGGGATGCTACCAATCGAGGTGAAGGATTCCGCGGCGGAGCGCGATAGTGACCGCGTGCGTACGGTCGGAGGCCCCGAGCTTAGAGAGAATGTTCTGCATATGCATTTTGATGGTGCCGTCAGCGGTGCCGAGCTCGTGCGCGATCTCCCGGTTGGCCATGCCCTTGGCAACGTAAGCCAGGACCTCCACCTCGCGAGCGCTGAGGGCCGTCTGCGGAAAGTACTCGCTGATTCGTTCCGCAATCTCGGGCGAGATCAGCCGCTTGCCTGCGTGCACCGTACGAATTGCGTGCAGGACGGCGCCGTGAACCATTTCCTTCAGCAGATAGCCCTGGACACCGGCGTCAAGAGCGCGGTAAATATCCTGATCGCCATCGTAGCTGGTCAGGGCGATAATGCGAGCCGCGGGAAATTCGCGGCGGATTTCGCGTGTCGCGCCGATGCCGTCGCATACGGGCATACGCAGGTCCATGAGGGTGACGTCTGGACGGTGCGCTCGAAAGAGCTGCACAGCCTCCATTCCGTTGATTGCTTCGGCGACAAGCAGCATGTCCGGCTCATTTGCCAGCAACGATGCGATCCCTTTGCGCACAAGGGCGTGATCGTCGGCGCACAACACCCGAATGGGCGTCGGCGCGGGGGTGCCCCTCACGTCGAAACCTCCTCCTGGTTTAACGCACTCGACCGGGCCGAGTTCGGTTCCGTCCGCGGCATCGGCGCCCTTAAGACAATAGAAGTGCCACGGCCCGGCCTGCTTTCGATATCCAGCGTCGCACCGATCGATTTTGCTCTCTCACGCATGCCGATGACGCCATAGTGGCCGGATGAAGACGCAACCCTGTGGGATGCCGGCAGACCGGACCCGTCATCCCGCACAACAAGGCGAATTTCACCGTGCTCCCGTCGCAGAGCGACCTCCAGCGTTCGCGCTCCGGAGTGTTGCACAGCATTGTTCATGGCTTCTTTCGCGATACGAAACAGGTTGTATTCCAGATTTTCCGGCATGTCCCCGGGCAGAGAATCGAGCATTAGCTTCAGGCGTATGTCTTTAGCTTCCGTCATTTCCCGCGCGGCCTGAGCTATCGCTGCGGCGAGCCCGGTTTCGTTACTGCCTGCGCTGCGAAGACCCGCCACCGAAAGCCGCGCCTCGTGCAGACAGTTGGCCGCATCGCGGATGATCTCGTTGAGCGTCCGGATCTCTTCGGGACTGGAAAGTCGCGCACAGACAGCCTGCATTTGCATCGTCACACCCGAAAAGCCCTGAATCAGCGTATCGTGCAGCTCTCGGGCGATCCGGCTGCGCTCCGCCAGAATCAGACCGAATCGATCCCTGACGCGCCGAAGCCGCAGACGGTGCCACAGCAATGCGGACGCGGCAAGTGAAGCCACCAGCAGCGCGATAAAACTGCGCCGCTGGTAGAAGTAGGGGGCAATTGCAAAAGCTACTGAGCTGCTTTTCTCGTCGCAGGTACCATCCGGATTACAGGCCAGCACCCGAAAAACGTATTTTCCCGGCGCGAGATTGGCGTATTGGGCCGCGCGCCTGTTTCCGGCGTCCGCCCAATGCTTGTCAAAACCTTCAAGCATGTACCGGAAGCTAATTCTCCCGGGCAGAACGAAGCTCAGACCGGTGTAACGGAACTCCAGGTTGTTCTGGCCTGGCGGCAGTTCGCTGAGTTCTTTGAAATCTGCCGGCCTCCCATTGACAATGACCGATTCAAGAACCGTCGAAGGCGCTTCCAGCTTGCGTGCGAACGACCGCGGATCTACTAGCAGCAGTCCGCGAATTGTAGAAAACCAGATGCGTCCATCCCGCATCTTCCAAAGGGAAGGCTGCACACCAGACCGGCATTCGATCGTTCGCAGCGCATCCAGCGGACTGTAAGGCGTGCTTGCGAATTCCCTGATGTCCCCCTTCGCGAACCGCAAAAGATCGGCTCGCTTGACGGAGAACACGCCCTTACTGCAGGCCATCCAGAGTTCGTCCCGATCATCTTCGGTGATGCCGTAGATCTCATCGTCGAAAAGACCGTCCTTCATCAGGAACCGGAAGAATTTGCCATTTTTGAAGAGCCACAGCCCGCTGCCGACCGTACCGGCCCAGAGCAGCCCGTCCCGATCCTGGTAAACGGCATCAACGTCCCGAGGGGCTTCGCGTTCGGGCGCCATCGGCCGAAACGCTCCATTCTCGTAGACATACAGGCCGTCATTTTCAATCGCCATCAACAAGCGGCTCTGGCGATCTTCTGCGAAGGCCAAAACAGCGGCCCGGCCGATCTGGCGGGCGCCTTCCGGAGCAATGAAGATTCCGTGCCGCAATATCGCCGGGCCGGCTTGCGTACCCGCCCAGAGCACGCCATGCGCATCGCGAAACAGGCTGCGCACCCAATTCGAGGGCAGCCCCTGCGCCGTGGTGTAGGTTGCGACGATTCGGCCGTCTTGCACGCGCTCAAGGCCGGCATTCGTACCCACCCATAAGTCTCCGCCGGCATCAGTAGCCAGCGCATGAATCGTCTTGCTGACAAGCCCTTGCCGCTTGCCCAGAACGGAAAAGCGGCGGCCGTCAAACTGCGCCAGGCCGGCATTCAGCGTTCCCGCCCAAATCGTTCCATCCCTATCCTGGATCACGGGGCCGGCATCGTTGCTCGGGAAGCCTTCGCTTGCCGAATAAGAAATGGATCGACCTTCGAGGAATTGGTTTAGACCGTGCTTGGTTCCCACCCAAAGATCGCCTCTGCGATCTTCCCGCAGCGCATATACGGTACTTTGCGAAAGGCCGTTTCTGGTTTGAAAGGTCTCGAATTCGTCATTGGCGAAACGGCTGAATCCGTTATTTGTGCCAATCCAAAGCCCTCCTTCGCGGCCTTCCATGAGAGACAGCACCCAGTTATCGGCGAGACCGTTTGCAGTGGTGAACCGTTGCTCTTTGCCTTGCTTGAGACGTACGAGCCCTTGAGAGGTGCCGATCCAAAGACTACCGTCCCGCGTTCCTAACAGCGCATGGACGACAGTGTGCCCCGGCAGAGATCCAAGCTGGTAGCTGCTGAATCGAGTCCCATCCCAGCGGGAAAGCAGCGTGCTGTCGCCGCCGAACCAGAGGCTGCCATCAGCAGCTTCGGTTGCCGCCGTGACATTATTCCGCGCAGGATTCGCCGAGATCGGCTGGGAGACGAATCGGCCGCCATTATAGCGGGCGGGGCCCTGCGCTGTGCCGGCCCACAATTCTCCACTGCGGCTTAGCATGAGGCAGCGAACGTTGGGGGAAGGCAGTCCCTGCGCTGTCGAGTAGCGGGTGAGAATGCCCTCACGCCAACGCATCAGTCCACTACCGCTGGCGCTGATCCAGAGATTTTGCTCGTTGTCTTCAACAAGAGCTTCAACCCAGAGGTTCTTCAGCGCGCCCCCGGCGATTTCATCGGGAACGGCGAATCGCACGCCGTCGAAACGCACGAGCCCCGCCGGCGTCCCAAGCCAAATGTAGCCGTTCCTGGTTTGAAGGATGGAAAAGATAGTGGCGTGCGGCAGACCCTGCTGCATCTGCCAAATGCGGTGCACGTATTGTGTGAGTGAGCGGCTGGGGTCAAGCGCGCGGGCTGGCCGCGGCGCGAAAAGCAGACTACAAATCACCGCGCAGAAGCCCACAGAACGCCACATCTGCTTTCATCTTCTCGCAAATGGGCGAGCGAGGCGATATGCCGAACGGCAGATCGAACACTTAGCCGTTTGGCAGTCGCGCCGCAGGCAGCCCGACCCTATACTCGGGAGGTCGACATCAAGGAAGCCCATGGATTCAAAAACTCCATCCGCGCTTGATCCTGGACGCCCTCCGGTGCTGCCTGGGGTTCGGGACGAAACCCGCCGCTCGTCTTCTCGAGGCTGGATCTGGCTGGTTGTTCTCGCTGTCCTGTCGATTGGCGGCTATTGCGCATGGCGCGGCGTCAAACCTATGCTTTCCGCGCGTGCTCCGGCCGCGGGCGGCCACGCCAGAAACAGGGCAATGGGGCCCATACCTGTGGTCGCAGCCAAAGTGCACCGCGGCAATATCGGCGTTTATCTCACCGGCTTGGGCGCCGTTACGCCCCTCTACACCGTCACAGTGAAGAGCCGCGTGGATGGGCAGTTGATGAGCGTTCGATACAACGAAGGCCAGATCGTTCGCCAGGGAGACCTGCTCGTGGAAATCGATCCCCGTCCGTACCAGGTTCAGCTTATGCAGGCCGAAGGACAACTCCTGAAGGATCAGGCAGCGCTCGATAATGCCCGGGTCGATCTTGCGCGCTACGAAAAGTTATTGGCTCAAAACGCCATACCCGAGCAGCAGCTTGCTACTCAGAAAGCATTGGTGGCTCAGTATGAGGGCGCTGTTAAAACCGATCAGGGACAGATTGAGAACGCGAAATTGAACCTGGTGTACTGCCGCATCACCTCGCCAATCTCCGGCCGCGTCGGGCTTCGCCTGGTGGATCCGGGCAATATTGTGCACGCCTCCGACAGCAACGGTCTGCTGGTGATTACGCAGTTGGAGCCAATCAGCGTGATCTTTACAATCGCCGAAGATCAGGTTCCGGCGGTCATGCAGAAAAGGCGCGCAGGTCAGAAGCTGATGGTCGAAGCCTGGGATCGCGAGCTCAAGACCAGGATCGCGCGCGGGGAACTGACTACGCTGGACAATCAGATTGATCAAACCACCGGCACTCTAAAGCTCCGGGCAACGTTCGACAACAAAAATGATGAATTGTTTCCAAATCAATTTGTGAACGCGCGGCTGCTGGTGGAAGAGAAGCGCGGTGTGACGCTGGTGCCGACGGCTGCCGTGCAACGCAATACACAGGCCACCTACGTCTACGTTGTGAAGCCCGATCAGAGTGTGACAGTGCGGACCGTGACGGTCGGCACCACAGAGGGAGACCAGACGGAAATCGCTTCCGGCCTCTCCGGTGGGGAGGTGGTCGTCACCGACGGCGTGGATAAGCTCCAGGAAGGCAGCCGGGTCAATGCGCGGACCGGCAGCAACAGGAACGCAAGGAAGAGCGGATGAGCCCGTCGCGCGCATTCATCCTGCGGCCGGTAGCCACCTCGCTGCTGATGTGCGGCATCTTGCTTGTGGGCGGCGTAGCGTACCGGCAGTTGCCGGTTTCCGCACTGCCCGAGGTCGATTATCCGACGATACAGGTTGTCACGTTTTATCCCGGCGCGAGCCCCGACGTCATGGCGTCCTCAGTGACTGCGCCCCTCGAGCGGCAGTTCGGTCAAGTGCCGGGTCTGCAGCAGATGACATCCACCAGCTCGGATGGAAGCTCGGTAATCACGCTACAGTTCAATCTCAGTCTGAATATCGATGTGGCCGAACAGGAGGTGCAGCAATCGATCAACGCATCGGGAACGTATTTACCCGCCGACCTGCCCACTCCGCCGATCTACAGCAAGATAAACCCGGCAGACACTCCGATCCTGACGCTGGCGCTGACCTCCAATACGCTTCCGCTGTCGAAAGTGGAGGATATTGCCGATACGCGGCTGGCGCCGAAAATCTCGCAGTTGCCGGGCGTCGGCCTGGTGAGCATTAGCGGAGGCCAGAAGCCGGCGGTGAGAATTCAAGCGAATCCGACAGCGCTGGCTTCCTTTGGAGTGACGCTCGAAGATCTTCGCAGCGCGCTGGTCGCTGCTAATGTAAACCAGGCTAAAGGCAATTTCGACGGTCCGCACCAGGCGTACACCATCGGCGCCAACGATCAATTGCTTTCGAGCGCGGACTACGCGCCGTTGATCGTGGCGTACCGCAACGGCGCGCCTGTGAAGCTGACCGACGTGGCCAGCGTAGTGGATGATGCCGAGAATGTCCGCCAGGCGGCGTGGATGAACGACGTCCCGGCTGTGGTCATGAACATTCAGCGCCAGCCGGGTGCAAACATCATTGCGGTAGTCGACCGGATCAAGCGTCTTTTGCCGCAGCTCGAATCCTCCCTGCCCTCATCAGTCCGAGTCACTATCCTGACCGACCGTACGACCACGATTCGCGCATCGGTGTCGGATGTGCAATTCGAGCTGATGCTCACCATTGCGCTGGTCGTGATGGTGATCTTTCTTTTCCTGCGCAGCTTATCCGCAACGATCATTCCGAGTGTAGCCGTGCCTCTGTCGCTGATTGGCACCTTCGGAGTCATGTATCTGCTTGGCTACAGCCTAAACAACCTGTCGCTGATGGCTCTGACGATCTCTACCGGCTTCGTAGTCGACGATGCGATCGTCATGATCGAGAACATTTCGCGGTACATCGAGGAAGGCGAGCGTCCGCTCGTAGCGGCCCTGAAGGGCTCCGAGCAGATCGGCTTCACGATTGTGTCGCTCACTATTTCGCTGATTGCCGTTTTGATCCCGCTGCTCTTCATGGGCGACATCGTTGGCCGGTTGTTCCGGGAATTCGCCGTGACACTGGCCGTCACGATCCTGGTCTCTGCTGTCGTCTCTTTGACACTCACGCCCATGATGTGCGCCAAGCTGCTGCAACATACACCGGCAGAACGGCAGGGGCGGCTCTATCGAGCCTCCGAGTGCGCCTTCGATGCGGTGATTGCGCTTTATGGCCGAACGCTTCAGTGGGTTCTCCGCCACCAGCAGGCTACCCTTCTCGTAGCGGCGGCAACCCTGGGGCTCACCGTCCTTCTGTTCATCAAAGTTCCTAAGGGCTTTTTTCCGATCCAGGACACCGGTGTGATCCAGGGCGTCTCGGAAGCGGCCGAGACAATCTCATTCCGTGCGATGGCCGAGCGGCAGCAGCAGCTTGCGAAAATCATTCTGAAAGATCCGGCAGTCGAGAGCCTGTCCTCATTCATCGGTATCGATGGAACCAACACCACTCTGAACAGCGGCCGCATTCTGATCAACCTGAAGCCGCTGGACGAACGAAAGATCACTGCGAGCGACGTAATCCGGCGCCTTCAGCCGGAGCTTGCGGCCGTGGCGGGAATCACGCTTTTCATGCAGCCGGTACAGGACATCACGGTGGAGGACCGTGTCAGCCGCACACAATTCCAGTACACGCTGGAGGACCCGAACGCCGACGAGCTAAACACTTACGCGCCACGCATGGTGGAGGGTCTGCGCGCGTTGCCTGAGCTGCGCGACGTCGCGAGCGATCAGCAAGTTCTGGGGCTGCGCGCGCGGCTGGTCTATGACCGCGACACTGCATCGCGCCTTGGGATCACGCCATCAATGATCGATAACACGCTGTATGACGCATTTGGCCAGCGGCAGGTCTCAACCATGTTTACGCAGCTCAACCAGTATCACGTCGTGCTCGAAGTAAAACCGCTTTTCCAACAAGGTCCCGAGGAGTTGCGTCACCTGTTCCTGAGGTCGATATCCACGGGCTCTTCCGGGTTGGTCGCGGGTGGCTCAGCCGCCACGGCGGCCTTCGGCCCCACCAGCTCATCGGCCGGCACGTCCGCCGCCCAGGGCGGGTCCGTTTCCGTCGCGTCGGCCGGCATGTCCGGCGCTGCTTCCAGTGCGGTATTCGGCGCCACTCCGATACCCTCCTCGCTGGCGTATCCGAGCGGCAGCCAGGTACCCTTGAGCGCCTTCACGCACCTGGAGCGAACTACGGTGCCAATCACTGTAAATCATCAAGGACAGTTTCCGGTCGTCACGCTGTCATTCAATCTGGCTCCGAACATTTCGCTGGGCGACGCCGTGGAGGCCGTCAACAAGGTGAAACAGCAAGTCGGTTTGCCCGCCAGCATCCAGGCCGCATTTCAAGGCACAGCCCAGGCGTTTCAGAATTCTCTGTCGAACGAATGGCTACTGATTGTTGCGGCGCTCGTCACCGTATATATCGTGCTGGGCGTGCTATACGAAAGCTACATTCACCCGATCACGATTCTTTCTACGCTGCCCTCGGCCGGTGTGGGAGCGCTGGTTGCACTCTTCCTGTGCCGGAACGATTTCAGCGTAATCGCACTGATCGGCATCATTCTGCTGATCGGCATCGTGAAGAAGAACGCGATCATGATGATCGACTTTGCCCTGGAGGCGGAACGCCATCATCACATGTCACCGCTCGAAGCCATCTATCAGGCATGCCTGCTCCGTTTCCGTCCCATCATGATGACGACGATGGCTGCGTTGTTAGGCGGACTCCCACTGGCGCTCGGGACCGGCACCGGATCGGAGTTGCGCCGGCCGCTAGGCATCACCATCGTGGGCGGATTGATCTTCAGTCAATTACTGACGCTCTATACAACGCCGGTGATCTATCTGTGGTTCGACCGACTGGCGCGGCGCTTTAAGCCCGCCCATGCGGAGACCGAAGCATTCGACCCGGCGCCGGCGGACTGATCGATGAATATCTCCCGGCCATTTATCGAGAGACCGGTTGCCACTACGCTGCTGACGATTGCTCTGGCGCTTGCCGGAGCACTGGCGTTCCGGATCCTGCCGGTCTCTCCGTTACCGCAAGTCGACTTTCCCACTATCTCGGTGCAGGCGGGCCTGCCCGGCGCGAGCCCGGAGACGATGGCCTCCGCCGTAGCCACGCCGCTGGAGCGGCAGTTTGGCCGCATTGCGGGTGTTACGGAAATGACGTCCGCAAGCTACCTCGGCACGTGCAGCATCACCCTGCAATTCGATCTCAACCGCAATATCGATGCTGCCGCGCGCGATGTCCAGGCGGCGATTAACGCGGCGCGGGGATATTTACCGGCCAATCTCCCAAACAATCCCACGTACCGCAAGGTAAACCCCGCCGATAGCCCGATCTTCATGATCTCACTGACTTCCACCGTGCTGGATAAAGGCCGCATGTATGACGCCGCTTCCACGATCATGGCCCAGAAGCTGGCACAGGTGAGCGGCGTGGGCCAGGTGATCGTGGGAGGCAGCGCTTTGCCTGCCGTGAGATTAGAGTTGAATCCGACGGCTCTCAACAAATACGGCATCGGCCTGGAGGACGTGCGCACCGCTTTGAGCAGCGCGAATGCGAACACGCCGAAGGGCCACCTTTCAGACGGACAGCGCATGTGGGAGTTGGGAGCGAGCGATCAGTTGTTCAAGGCCATCGAGTATAAGCCGCTTCTGATCGCATACCGCAACGGATCCGCAGTTCGCGTCTCCGATGTCGGGGACGCGATCGATTCGGTCGAGGACCTGCGGAACGCAGGCTTTGCCAACGACCGGCCTTCTGTTCTGGTGATCATCTTTCGCCAGCCTGGGGCAAATATTATTGAGACGGTGGACCGCATCCGCGCCGTGCTGCCGCAACTACAGGCCGCCATCCCGCAAAGTATCAAGTTGACCGTGGGAATGGATCAGACAATGACCATCCGGGCTTCCGTCCATGACGTAGAGAGGACGTTGATGCTTTCCGTGGTCCTGGTGATCCTCGTCGTCTTCGTTTTTCTGCGGGATCCGCGCACCACACTCATTCCCAGCGTCGCGGTGCCGGTCTCGCTCATAGGCACCTTCGGCATTATGTATCTGTGTGGCTACAGCATCGATAATCTGTCACTCATGGCGCTGACGATCTCCACCGGTTTTGTCGTGGACGACGCGATCGTGGTCATCGAAAACATTACGCGCTACCTCGAACAGGGAATGCGCCCGCGCGAGGCTGCGCTTCGCGGTGCGCAGGAGATCGGCTTTACCGTTATTTCCATCAGCATTTCCCTGGTGGCCGTTTTTATCCCGCTATTGATGATGGGTGGCGTAGTGGGGCGGCTTTTTCGGGAATTCGCGGTTACCCTTTCCGTGGCGATTGGTGTTTCGATGATCGTTTCCCTCAGCACGACGCCCATGATGTGCGCTCATATGTTGAAGGAGCACGCGTCTCACGGCTGGCTGTATCGCGTCTCGGAGCGAAGCTTCAACTGGATCGTTTCGGTCTATAGCCGCACCCTTACCCATGTGCTCCGGCATCCCGCCGCTACTCTTCTCGTGCTGTTGGCTACAGTCGGCCTTAACGTGTATCTGTACCTTCACGCGGCGAAAGGATTTTTTCCGCAGCAGGACAACGGCCGCCTGATGGGACAGATCCAGGCCGATCAGGATACTTCGTTTCAAGCCATGCAGGGGAGGCTGTTGCAGGTGGTCAAGATTGTCCAGGCCGATCCCGCGGTCGAAACTGTCAATGCGTTCACTGGCGGCGGAGGCGGCGGTGGATCCACCTCCAATATAGGCCGGATGTTCATTGCATTGAAACCGCTCAGCCAACGGACCATTTCCGTCGATTACCTGATCGCGCGCCTGCGCCCAAAACTGGCACGTGTGCCGGGCGTATCCGTTTATTTGCAGGCGTCCCAGGATCTTCGCATTGGAGGCCGCTCCAGCAGTTCCCTATACCAGTTCAGCATGCGAGGCGACAATCTGAAGGATTTGCTGGACTACGGGCCGCGAATGCTACAGGCGCTGCGGCGAGTTCCTGTCATCGCCGATGTCAATACCGATCAGCAGAACAACGGCTTGCAATCGGTCGTTCAGATCGACCGCGCCACAGCCGCGCGTTTCAGCATTTCGCCGCAACTGATCGACAACACGCTCTACGATGCGTTCGGACAGCGGCAGGTCTCAACCATGTATACGCCGCTGAACCAATATCACGTGGTCATGGAACTGGCGCCTCAGTTCACGCAAAGCCCCGAAACGCTGCGTAACATCTACGTCCGCTCGCCGGCGGGATGGCAAGTTCCGTTGGCCTCCATCGCCCGCTACGTCCCGAATACGGCTCCGCTTGCCGTCAATCACTCCGGCCTGTTTCCGTCGGTTACGTTTTCCTTTAATCTGGCGCCGGGCGTAGCGCTTGGGAATGCGGTGGATGCGATTGAAGAGGCGGCGAATACGGTGGGCCTTCCAGCCAGCATCCATACGGCCTTCGCCGGAACGGCGCAGGCCTACCGCGATTCGCTCGGCGATGAGCCGTTACTGATCGCTGCCGCGCTGGGAACCGTGTACATCGTTCTCGGCGTTTTGTACGAAAGCTACATTCATCCCATTACGATCCTCTCCACGTTGCCCTCGGCAGGCGTCGGAGCATTGCTGGCGCTGATTCTTTGCCGCTCTGACCTCAACATTATTGCCATGATCGGGATCATTCTGCTGATTGGGATCGTGAAGAAGAATGCCATTATGATGATCGACTTCGCTCTGGCTGCGGAGCGCAACGAAAATAAGTCATCGCGCGATGCCATCTACGAAGCTTGTCTGCTGCGCTTTCGTCCCATTCTGATGACGACGATGGCGGCGCTGTTAGGCGCGCTGCCGCTGGCCCTCGGCCGGGGTGTTGGATCAGAGCTTCGGCGGCCGCTCGGGATCACCATTATTGGAGGATTGATTGTCAGTCAGCTTCTCACGCTATATACGACACCGGTGGTCTATCTATATCTCGACCGCCTGCACGCCTGGTGGCAGGGCGCAGATCCTGCGGCTTCGCAGCCGATTGAGCCGAGTGGTGCGGAGGCGTGATGAACACGCGATATGAGATTATTGTCGGGAATCGTTCGCGGCTCGGAACAATTATCGCCGCAGCACTTTATCTGTGCGTCTGCGGTTGCGCCGTGGGTCCGAAGTACCAGCGCCCGGCTGTGGCGCCGCCGGCCGCTTACAAAGAACCGCTGCCGTCGGGATGGAAAGAAGCCCAGCCGCAGGATGGAAAACTCCGCGGAAAGTGGTGGGAGGTATTCCATGACCCCGACCTGAACGCACTCGAGGATCAGGTGAGCGTCACGAATCAGAATGTGCTCGCAGCCGAGGCCCAATACCGCGCAGCCAAGTATGCAGTCCGGATTGCGCGAACGGCCTTGTTTCCCACCGTAAGCACAGCTCCCACCATCACGGATTCCCGATCGCCTTCGAACTTCAGCGCAGGCGGTCAGGTGAGTTCAACATCCGGCGTGCGAAATATTTACAACCTGCCCTTCAGTTCGTCGTATGAGCTCGATGTGTGGGGTAGTATCCGCCGCAGCCTGGCTCAGACTACTGCGAACGCACAGGTGACCGCGGCGGACCTGGAGAACGCCCGCCTTTTATACCACGCTGCACTTGCCCAGGATTATTTTCAGCTCCATGGACTGGACGGCGACGAACAGCTTCTGACGAATACAGTAGATTCGTATCGCGAATATCTCGACTTGACCAGAAATCGCTACAGAGGCGGCGTAGCATCTCAGGGAGATGTAGCGCAGGCGGAGACGCAGCTTGAAACCACGCGCGCGCAACTGGTGGACATTGGTGTCCAGCGGGCGCAGCTTGAGCACGCGATCGCCATTTTGATCGGCAAGCCACCCGCGGAGTTCTCAATTCCTCCGGCGCCGATACGGTCTGCGCCGCCTCAAATTCCGGTCGGCATGCCGTCCACCCTGCTGGAGCGTAGACCCGATATTGCCGCCGCCGAGCGCCAGGTCGCCGCTGCCAACGAGCAGATCGGCATTACCAGGGCGGCTCTATATCCGACATTCGCATTTGCCGCCTCGACCGGTTTGGAACGCTCCAATTTCCTGAACTGGCTGACCTGGCCCAGCCGCTTCTGGTCGATCGGACCTCAACTGGGCCAAGTGCTCTTTGATACGGGAAGGCGCCACATTCAGATCGATCAGGCTCAGGCGGCCTACGATGCGACTGCGGCGAACTACCGTCAATCTGTCTTGAACGCTTTCCAGCAGGTGGAAGACAACCTTTCCGCGCTGCGGATCCTCGAACAGGAAGCGAAAATTCAGGATGCAGCCGTGAAGGCCTCCAGGCAATCGGTCGCCATCGCCACGGCGCAATACAAGGGTGGTGTGGTCAGCTACTTGCAAGTAATCACTTCGCAGACTATCGCTCTGCAGGATGAAAGAGCGGCCTTGGATATTCTCACCCGGCGCATGGTTGCCAGCGTTGGTCTGATCGAAGCCTTGGGAGGGGGATGGGATACGTCGCAGTTGCCTGACCGCGGGAGTATGCTGGCAATGGGAAACTAGAATCATCCGTGCAAGATTGATTACAGCCGTTTAGGGAGGAGATGAGCAATGCGGAGGACGGCGCTCCGTGCGGTGCAAGGGCTGTCCCGTGTAGTCCAGCGAATTTGGAAACGATGCAGGCTGGCGCGAAAACACAAGCCACTCATTCTGGTTCTGACGCACAGTCCTCAGGCAAAGCTCGCTGTTCGTCTGGCCTTCCTCCAGGAGGATTGGGACTACGTGATTACAACCTGCCTGGGCGATACATTAAAAGTTCTGGAGAAATCCCGGGTCGAGACGGTGATCTATGACATGGATTCCGGCGAGGCGCAGTGGCATGATCTGTGCCGCGCGGTTGTAGCAGGCGGCGCTTGTTTCTACCTGATTGCAGACGTTCCGAACGACGATTTATTCCTCTCTGTGATCGGCGCCGGAGGCTCCGGTGTTCTGTGGAAGCCGGTAACCTCGGAGCAGTTTGTGGGTGCCATGCATCTGGCGCGAACTGTTGCCGATGAGCATCTCCTGGATCACGCACACCACGTATTGCCGCGTTCTCTGGAGTGACAGAGGGCTAGGAGCGCTCACAGTTCAGGAAATGGTAGATTATTGGAGAGAGCCGCGCGGGAGTAACTCAATGGTAGAGTCACAGCCTTCCAAGCTGTTGGTTGCGGGTTCGATTCCCGTCTCCCGCTCCAGTTTTCAACAGCCTGGAAGCGGCTGAGTTTTCCCCTTTACTCCGTTTTTCATGCCTGAAGCCCGGTGGACGAAAGCTTCGCCCGGCTGTTGCTTCCAAAACTGACGCCCAGCCCGTGGCCGCGCTGATCAGCCGGCGACTGGCTGGCCTGTCAAAAGCTCATAATAGATTACGAAGCTGTAAGGGACAGACCAAAGCCATTAACGATCCGGACCGCGAGGAACGGGGCTGATGCTGATTGTGAGAGATCTACCCTCAGGCGGTTTGCTCTAAACAACGGAGTGAGGAAATAATGCCGTTTGTACCGTTCGGATCATTGGTTGTGGATCTACGTATGCTTCGGTTCGTATAGCCCATGACATTGGCCCATTGCGCGCGCTTTGATCGGCAGCGTAGCATTGAGTTTGAAAGATCAGCCGACAGGCCGCGCGCGATCAGGGCTGGTCGGCGCTAGGGGAGGGAGAGCAAAGACCGACATCTCTCCAAACACGCTCCAAAGGGCCGAGCACACCACTCGGCATCCCGACCTCGGGACTACCCGCTGGTACGCCGTCCGGGCGGGCGATAAGAGCGCGCCGCGCGGGGCATGGCAGCACATCGACCTGCCCGGCTACGCGGGCGAGCTACAGGGGCGGGTTGCGTTCGCGTGGCCGGCCATGGATGCTTTCTACGAGGAAGACGAACGGATCATGGGCCACGCCGCTGACAGTTACCACCGCATCGATATCCGCCAGGCGTCACGTCGTCTCGTGGTCCGTCACGCTGATCGCATCATCGCGGACACGAACCGGCCGGTAGTGCTTTATGAATCCGGTTTTGCGCCGCGCTGGTACGTTCCACGCGCCGACATCGACGGGTCCGCACTGACGCCCGCCGACCATCAGACCTTTTGCCCGTATAAAGGGCTGTGCAGCTACTATCACATCGGTGATGCGCGTCTGGCGGCATGGTCCTATCGTGAGGCCTATTCTCAAGTCGGCCGCATCTCCGACCTTGTATCGTTCGAGCCGGATATCGTTTCCGTACATCTCGATCGCATCCAGCTCCATCTTGAGCCAGGTCAGATAGTGATTCCACACGGCCCGGATCGGGACCTGGACGTGGCCGAGGCGCGCGGCCCGGCAAACGGCTAGCGGAGGCGAGCAGCGCGCCGTCTTCGTCTACCAGATCGAATCGTATCGCTATTGGCAGGAGCAGCTAAAGCGGACCGACTTTGTCCACGGACAGTTCGGCGAGAACTTCACGATCGAAGGATTGCCCGATGATAGCGTATGCATCGGCGACCGCTATCAGATCGGCAGCGCGCTGTTCGAGGTCACTCAACCTCGTGTTACCTGTTATCGGGTCGGCATTCGGATGAACGACCCTCGGATGCCCGCATTGCTGACTGCCAGCGGCCGGCCGGGCTTCTACTTCCGCGTCCTCCAAGAAGGGGCGGTGTGCGCCGGAGACGAAATCGTGAAAGCCGGCGAAGCCAAGGAGCGAATGACCGTCGCCGAGATCAACGCGCTCCTTTATTCGCCTAACCATCCGCGGGGCCGGCTGGAGCGCGCGTTGCGGATCCAGGCGGAGAGAGATTCGGATCCTCTCCGGCATCCTGGAATCTGCATGTTGCAGATTCTACGTTGATTATGATGCCAGGCGCGCCATATTGCCACGCCGCCGGGCGTCAAACCACGAAATGTAGAGCCCTTGCTGTATTCGGGAGCGATGCGAGGCTCACAAGGAGAATAACGGGCCGGATCTGGACGATATTTAGTCAGGCAACTCGCTCATTGGCGCGTACAGGGCTCGGTACGCAAATCATCGTGCGGCGCCCATAAGTGCGCGGCGACTGTACGAACATCATCAACAAATTGGCCGCGAACAGCTAGACGGCGATGAGCTCGATGACGGCTGAGATTGCCAGCACGTGCCGGGCGGCATCCGAATAACCTTCGTCTGCGGGAATTTCCGACATGACCCGCAGCGAGCAACCCACCATCGGGCACGTAAGGGAATCATTCAAGATCGAAACCTCGTCACGAATGGCGCGGATATAATCCCGGATATCGTCGCTGTGTGTCGATTAGATCGCTCGAGCCATTTGCGGGAACAGCGGAACGGAAAGTGGATTCGGGTTTTTGTTGAAGAGATGTTCGATCTGCATCGCCGCAGACATCACGGCCCCCAGTATTTGTATATCACTGTCCCCGAAATAGAATGCCTGTGATCTGAGGCCGCATCTTTTCCGGAGGAAATATGTTTTTCCTGCAGCAGGACGAGCAGCCGGTCTGATTCGAGGCGTATCTGCTGAGAATTGGGGATCACTGGTCGTTGCTGGCTGCCACTCCTGAACTTTTCGCGGAGTACCAACTGTGGTATAACAGGGCCGCTCCCACGGAGCGATGCATGATGCTGGCGTACACAAGCGGATGCGAGAGCCACATACCAACGGATTATGATCTGGCGCTGGAGGTTATGAAGCAGCCACTTTTCCGTCAATCGATGCCGCATCTCTCCGGTATCGGCACCGAAGATCGCTTCGGCCGGGCGTGGAGCAGCTGGTGCTCGACCGATTGCAGACCCTGTGGAAATGACGCCTCGGTTGGGAGTAACCGTGCACATAGCATTTGGATTTGCGATCCTCGCGATGCTCAGCATTAGCCGCTCGGCATTTTGAGCAAACTGGCCGACTGCGAGGGCTGTTCGCCGCTCGTTACCACCATATTTTTGTTTGGCGCGTTGGCCGTTCTGGCGTTCTGGGTCTTTCTCTTCCCCGCGATTCCCGATCCCCTTGATGCTGGTCAGATTGCGATGCCCTTTCAGCTTCTGGCCGCGATCTTTGATCGTCTTTTCCAGATTGGTCGATGCTCTGATTCAGGGCGCGAATTTGCTCCACGATCACCTGGAGTTCCACCTCGATCATTTCGTCTATCCGTCTTCTTCACCGATTGGCTGATTACCTTGAACTGGTCCGGATCCACGGTCACCACCCGCGCGACGTGCGGCGCCACCGCCTCGTGAAAAAATCGCGTGTCGCCGGTCATCTCCACAGCAATCTCTTCGCCCGGGCGCAGCTTCTTCGTGAACCGCGGTAGATCCTCCAATTCCATTCGCTTAAATAGTTCCTTCCGTTCTCCGATTTATCGGCCACTCAATAGGGGCCTGCATAAACAATCTTGATTGCCTGACCGTTATTGCTCACTTTTCCGGTACTAAGCGCCACACTTTTGAGTGCCATCTCCACCGCCGCCGGATTGGCGAAAGTATGCGACGCACGATATAGCGCGGCGACACCCGCTCCGTGTGGGCTTGCCATTGAGGTCCCCGAAAGCACCATGGTTCCTCCGCCCAACGCGGTGGAAAGAATATTGACACCTGGCGCCCAAATGTCCACACAATTGCCGAAATTGCTCCACGGAGGATCAACATTATTTGTATCCGTAGCGGCAACCGTAAGAATTCCATTATTGGTACCGGCTCCAGCCCGAGCCGGTGACTCCGTACAAGCATCCGTCCCGCTGTTACCGGCTGACACGGCATAGAATACGCCGGCCGCTACGGACCTTCGGATAGCATCATCTAATGTCTTTGAGGGGCTGCCGCCCAGGCTCATGTTGGCAACGGCCGGCAATCTTCTATTCGCCGTCACCCAATCGACTCCCTGAATTACACGCGATGTTGTGCCGAAGCCGCTGCAGTCGAGAACCTTCACTCCCGTGATAGGCGCACCTGGAACAACACCGACTACAGCAGCGGTGTTGTCCCGCGCCGCGAGCGTTCCGGCAACGTGGGTTCCATGTCCGTTGCAATCATTGTTCACACTGCCGGGAACGAAATTCACGTGTGCAACACGGTTCAGGTCGGGATGCAGTCCGACGCCGGTATCAATGATGTACACGTTTACGTTCGTCACCGCGCCCCAGCCATTCCCGGCCATGGTCGAACTGACGTCGGCGCCCACGCGGTCAATTCCCCACGGTAAAGCCTGTGCGTGCACTCTCATTATTCCGTCGGGTTCGATATAGCTTACTAAGGCATCGTTTTCTAATTGCAGAATCTGTTGTGCGGTAAGTCGGGCTGCGAAGCCCCGGACAGCGTGACTGTAAACATGCTCGGCACTGAATCCTGCCCGTTGCTCGAGAAACCGTACTGCGCCTACGACACCATGATCGAGATAGTTGAAGCTATCGCTATCTGCACTCGCCTGCGGCCCCGACGAATACAGGCGAGCGAAATCTTGAAGCGGCACGTTATCGTCCAGCACGACTATGACCGGAACGCGGACAGGGCGTTGGGCAAGCACTTGTGCTGTCAGGCAAATAACACATGACACAGGTATTAAAGAGTTTTTCATTGTGAGTTCCCAAATTTCGATATCCAGCGTCGCTCAGAGCTTCTGCTTCCGAATACTGTCTTGAACGATCGAGTAAGCCGCTAAGAGGAAAGCCGCAGTGGTATAGGCACTGCAGCTTTCCCTGCATTGGTAAATGCGCCAACCAGTTATCGACTACAAAGAAATGGTCTGGAATCCGTTCTGACCGTCAAGACATCAGAGCAGCCACTGCCGCGCTCCGTCGGGTTATTCACTCCCGGAGTGAATGCACCGGCGAAAATCGGCCATGCGCCTCCGCACGAAAAACACAGCGACGGATCTATGGCGATAGCGCTCGGGCTAAAGTCGGATCTACGATGCGTAATCTGTTGCCGTCCGTTCGCGAGGTTTATGCCCGCCGCCGCTGCCAGTGAATAGTCCGCCCATACGGTTGCATGCTGGTCCGTGATACGCGCCGGCACGCCGTTCTGTGTTGCCGCGCCGGCCATAGCGACAAAGATCCCATCGTGCGCCACCGCGACACTTTGCTGTTCCTGAAACAGCAGAGAACCGCCGAACTGCTGATCGTATAGTCTGATGATCACTTTGACTACGGTTCCAGCCTTATCGTCGGGCCGGCTGACACCGCGAAGGATACCTTTTACAGGCAGAGCCGGCTGTTGTACTGGCGCTAATTGTTGTGCCCACGTCGCAAGGACGGTGGCCGCACCTATCAGCAAGGAAATGCTTACACGTTTCATGCGTAATCCCCCAAGATCAGCTTCGCTGCCGGACAATTACTTGCCAGAGCGAAGGACTGGTTTTTTGCGTTTTGAGAACAGGGCCAAACTCGGACGCAAGCCCCGAACCCGTTACAGGGCGCAGCGGACCAGATAGCGTGTCGCGCTCCAGCTTTCAGGCGGCGCTGGAGCCAGCAGTAAAACGCGCGGAATAGTACCTTGCGCAATCAATATAAAGATCTTGCGCAAATCAATATACAGGTAATGCAACGCGCGAAAACTGCAACGGGTGAAATAAGGATGTCTTGTGCGCCAGAGCGGATTGTAAGGCCCTTTTTGCACCCCGTCAACAGATTTGTCGTCAATTCGTGTGATTTGCAACTATTCTCGGCTAATGTTCGAGCTTGAGATCCGAAAAATGTCAGGTCACCACGAAAACTCCGAATACAAGCACGTCTCGTGACCTCGGTCACTAACCCATCGAAGGTGGCGATGCTGATCCGGAGATCAACGAAGAACACCGGTCCAGCTGGCTCGGCCGCTTCGGCCGCGGCCCATATCGCGGCTCTTGCTCTGGTCGCGCGAGATACTTCCGTACGGCTTTCCGGTCGAAACCTGTCGCCGCAGCAATCCCACAAATCGACAAGCCCTTGTCGTTTCAGTTCTTCAATCTGGTTCACCTCGACGACCGATAAGGTCGCCGGCACCCTCCCCGGTGCCCGTTGTGACTCAGTCGCGGGTGGGGAATTTTCAAATGGCGATTTGGGGGTTATTGCACCGCCGCTGACACCGGTGCCAAACATCAACCTGAAGCACTTCGGGTCGGGCGCGCGGGGTAGCGATGCGCATTTACGTCATCCAAAATGGTCTCAGCGCTCGTACAGTTTACTTGGAAGGATAAGACCAATGGTACCGAACACGACAAATTCGCAACTAATCAGTTCCGTGTATGAAGCCTTTAAATGCGGCGATATTCACTACATCCTGAGCCTGATCGCGCCGGAGGCTACTTGGCGTCAGTCAAAGATGCTGCCGTGAGGTGGAGACTACAAAGGTCCACAAGGGGCTGGCGAATTCTTCCAGAAACTCGATGCGGCTATGGAAACCGTCTCGTTCGATGTGCGAGAGAACATCGAGCGAGGAGAAGAGATCTGTTCTTTCGGCTCCTATACTGGGCGCAGCCGCAGAACCGGCCGCATCGGCAACGCGGAATGGATGTTCCGTTGGCGGATCCAACGTGGGAAAATCATTTCCTGGGAATCATATATTGACAGCGCCGCGCTTTTTGGCCGCACTGGAGTAAGTGTTGCAGTCTATTTCACCTGCCGCACACTTCGGCGCAGACGAAAGCTTCGATCTCGCCATGCGAAGCGCACAACCAAGCCCGGAGTCAAGTAGCGCCGCCTTGATTCGCTCGCGGCTCTCGCGGACGGCCGTATCGGGCATTCC
>Ga0070741_10002356_pt1 | contig 51411 bp, 31 predicted proteins | sample Coa_R1_4_FD_66440 | JGI IMG/M metagenome (GOLD analysis project Ga0070741, IMG submission 66440) | Surface soil microbial communities from Centralia Pennsylvania, which are recovering from an underground coalmine fire - Coalmine... | ecosystem: Environmental > Terrestrial > Soil > Unclassified ... | reverse complement strand
AAGAACTGGCGACCGAAGCCGGTCGCACGGTGTATCAACTCAAACATGGGCTGCTGGATGAGTACCTCATTCAACAACTGAAGAAGCCGTCTCTCAAAATGGCTTCTGCGTAAGTCCTATCATATCGTTTCATCCGGCGGGAAGAATGAAGATCAACCAGGTCAGCAGCGGGGCGGTCAGGACCATCACCATCCCCCACCACAACAGTCCCCGGTAAATCTGCGCCCGTTCTTCCTCGCTGGCGTTAGCCACAACGAGCGCGCCGACGGTGGAGAAGGGGGTGGCGTCCACGACCGTTGCCGAAAGCGACAGCGCGACGGCCAGCCCCGTCGGATTGATCTGCCCACGCGCCATTAACGGGACGGCCAGCGGAATCAGCGCGCCCAGTATTCCCGCGCTCGATGCGAAGGCCGAGGTGACTGCGCCGACCGCGCAGAGCAGCAGCGCGGTCGCAAGCGGGCTGCCCGAACCCGCGATGCCGCGACCGACGGCTTCCACCGTGCCGTAGCGTTGCAGCGCGGCCACATACGTGATGATGCCGCAGACGAGTAACACCACGCCCCAGGCAATCCTCTGCTCCACTTTGCCGCTCGACACAGGGAAGGTCAGGTGGAGAGCAACGGCGGCAGTCAGAGCGACAAACCCGATGTTGAGGCCGAAGCCGAAGGCCGCGACGCACACCGCCAGAATGACCAGCAGCGTGCAAAGCTGGTCGGGGCTTAAATGCCGCGCGGGCGGTTCGGCCGGCTCGTCTGTGGGCACGGGCTGCACGGGCCTGGCCGTTCGCCAATTGAGCCGCAGCCCGCCGAAGGCCGCGAATATGACGACGGCGAGCGCCACGTTGTATGCAAGGTTTCCCAGGAACAAGGCCGCCACAGACAGTTGCAGCCCGTTGCGCGCCAGCGCCTGCGTGACAATCGCGCCGAGTACGTTCAGCGGTGAAAAGTTCCCGGCCGCGGCCCCATGCACCACCATCAGCCCGACCATCCGGCGATCAACTTTGTAACGCTCGGCGAGCCGCAGCGCGAGCGGCGCCAGCAGCGCCACGCCCGCTGACCCGAGCGCCCCAGCCATGGCCGGGAGCGCCGCGACCACAAAGACCATCCACGGAATCAGCGCCCTGCGGTCTTTTACCAGCCGCGCCGCCCCTTCAACGACGCGCCCGACCGTGCCGTTGCTTTCTGCGATGGCGAACAGGTAAGTTACCCCGGCGAGCAGCACCAGCAGGTCAACCGGGAACCCGCCGTATATCTCCTTCACGCCCTCGCCGGCAAAGATCGTGCCGACGAGGAACGTCATCGCCAGCGCGAGCGCGCCGAGGTTGATCGGACGCAGTGTGCCGATCACGAAGACGAGAACGAGCCCGATGACTCCGACGACATGGATGGACAAGCTCCTCCTCCGGCCGGCGTTTGACCTCTTCCTGATCGGCCCGACGACCGTCGCGCGGAGTTCGACCTCAGGGGCTTTCGCTTCCGGCACCGCGTAACAGGAGCAGGTAATAGACCGGCACGCCCGCCAGCACGATCACCAGCCCCGGCCAGTTCGCCGTACGAGCGCGCCCGCCGCGGCCGTCAGCACGCCGGTCACAACCCAGTCCACAAGCAGCCAGCCCGGGCTCCCGATCTGATGAACCATATCGGCCGAGACGATGAAGATGCCTGAGCCGATCCTGATCCCGATGACGATCATCGTCTAGTCATACAGCCCCAGCCCGCGCGTGAATTCGGTCTGTGCCGCATCGGGCTCTCGTTCTGTTCTTACCTTCACGGGTTCAGCCATTCGGCCTCCGACAGAGCGTGATCCGGCGTGGTTATTGCGCAGTCACCGGCCCGTAAAACTTCCAGCTCGTTTTGAAATCGCGCGAGAGCTTCTGTTTCGTCAGGATCGCGCGGACCATCTCGATGGGGATGCGGTTCTCTTTCAGGATCTGGTCGTGGAAGGCGCGATTGGTCATCCGGCCCGAATCCACCAGTTCCTTGTGCAGCGCGTGAAGCTGCATGCCGCCGAGCAGGTAGGCGGCCTGGTAGAGCGGCGAGTAAGCGCCGGCGAACGAGCGGCGCACTTCGCCCGCGGCGTTCTCCGGCTCGTGGCCGACGCGGTTGACGAGCAGCTCGATGCACTGCTGCGGCGTCATCTTTTCGAGGTGGAAACTGAGCGAGAAGATGATGCGCGCGCAGCGGTGCGAGCGCCAGAAGAGCATGCCGATCTTGTCTTCGGGCGTTTTGGCGAAGCCGCGGTCCCAGAGCAGCAGCTCCCAGTAGAGCGCCCAGCCTTCGCCCCAGAACGGCGTGCTGAAGAGCCCGCGGTACGCCTTGTAGCGCGCCGTCATGAACCCCTGCAGGTGATGGCCGGGGATCAGTTCGTGCTGCACGGTCGCGCGCGAAAAGTGCGGGTTGTTGCCGCGCATGCTCATCAGCTTCGCCTCGTGCGACATCGTGTTGGTGGGGTATGACACGCTGATCACTTCCCCGCCCGTGAAGAACGGGTTCACGAGCTGTCGTTCGGGCGACATCATCTCCATGCGCCACGACTCGCGCGCGAGCGGCGGCACCGTGACAAGATCGTTCTTCTCCACGTACTCGATGGCTTCGAGCGCCAGGTCCCTGATCACGTCGGTCTGTTTGCCCGGCTCGACGTATTTGTTCTTGACGAATTCGAGCGCCTTCTTCCAGTCGTCGCCGAAGCCCAGCTCGCGCGAAGCCTTCTTCATCTCGTTCTCACACCAGTCGAGTTCCTTGTCAGCGATGGCGATCAGTTCCTCGGGCGTGTACGGGATCATCTCGGCGGCGAGTTCGACCATCAGCCCGTCGCGGCCAATCGGGTCGCCGATGATGTCGCTGTAATCGCCCGTGCGCGCTGCGGCGGCCCTGCCGCCGGCCTGACCTCCGCCGCCCTGGCCGCCACCGAATCCGGCGCCGCCACGACCGCCGCCCGCGCCGCCGAACCCGCCGCCCGGCCCGCCCCGCCCCTGACCGCCGACTTGAGCCATCGTCGGCCCAGCCTCAGCGGGCCGCAGTCCGACGACCCGCTCGGTCAGCCAGGTGGCGTAATTGCCGAGCGCCTGATCGAGCGCTTTGTACGGCTCCTCCGCCCACCAGGTGAAGAGCGGGTCGTAGCCATTGTAATAACCGAACCACGTGCGCAACACGGCGCGCAGGTTGCCCACCGCGCTCGCGGCCCGGTTGGCAGCCGTCTTTTTGACCTTCCCCGGCTCGGCGCGCAAGGCGGTTTCGAGCGACCGGCGCGTCGCCTCGATCTGCTTCGTCAGGTCGTTGAGCTGCGCGGCGGCCTTGGGCGGATCAACCTTCTCCATCCGGCGGCGCGCTTCGGCCAGCGCGGTGATCGTCTCCGCGAACGGGAGCAGGGGCGCGATCTCGGCGAGCGCTTTGTTCTGAAGCTCCAGTTGCTGTTGCTCGTGTTCGACGTGGTTTTTGAAGAGTACGTAATCAACTTTCCCGTCGAGACTCATTGCGTCGAAGTTCATCCTGCCGATGGCCGTGAGCCAGTCGGCGTAGAACTGTTTGAATCGCGCCTGCCGCGCGGGCGACGACTCGACGGGCCACGAGCGGACGAGGCTGCCGCGGTCGGCGACGTACCGCTCGATGACGGGGCGCATCTCGCTCCTGGAAGTATCAAGCTCGCTCGGGTCGGGCACGTCGCCGCGGGCGGTCTGCGCGCGGGATGAAGCGCCGGACGGGGCGACCTGCCCGAAACAGGCGCTGGCGGCGAGCGCCAACGCGAGTCCATTTGCCAGTAACTTTCTTTTATCGGTCATCACGGGTCTCCTCAGCCGAAGGGCTGATCAATCGAGGGGCTCTGCGCGGTGAACATCTTCGCGCCGCCTTCGGTGATGTAGAGGCAGTCTTCCAGACGGATACCGAATTCGCCGTAGATGGCGATCATCGGCTCGTCGCTGAAGCACATTCCGGGCTGGATGCGGGTCTTGTTGCCGCGCACGAAGTTGGTCCATTCGTGTCCGTCGAGTCCGATGCCGTGGCCGGTGCGGTGCGGCAGGCCCGGCACCTTGTAATCAGGGCCGAAGCCGGCGTCGGTGATCACCTTGCGCGCGGCGGCGTCCACCGACTCGCAGGTCGCTCCCGGCCTGGCCGCGGCCAGTGCGGCGTCCTGCGCTTTGCGCTCCAGATTCCAGACGCTACGCTGGCGCTCGGTCGGCTTGCCGAAAACGAACGTGCGCGTGATGTCGGACTGATACCCCTCGACGGCGCACCCGCCGTCCATCAGCACCACGTCGCCTTCCTTCAGCTTCTGCGGCTGGATGCTGCCGTGCGGGAAGGCCGTGTACTGTCCGAAGCCGATCAGGGCCGAGCCGGAACTCCCGAGCGCTCGGAAGGCGGCGGCGACGTTCGCGCCGAATTCGTACTGCGTCATGCCCTCTTTCAGGGTCGCGGCGGCGGCCTTGAACGCGGCGAGTGTGATGTCGTTGGCGCGCTGCATGAGCGCGATCTCCGCGGGCGACTTGATGACGCGGCAGCCGACCGTCACCGGGTCGGCGCTCGTGTATTCGAGATGTGCGGCCTCGCGGCGGATGCCGTCGAAGAGGAAGAACCGCACCCGCTCCTCGATCCCAACCCGCCCCGTGCGGATGCCGCGGTCCCTGAAGATGCCGGCGACGACTTTGTAAGGGCTCTCGTCCTCCTCCCAGGGGCGAATGTCCTTGCCGAAGCGGATCAATTCGCGGGCGCGCGCCTCCTCGAACTTCGGCGTGACCCACGCGACCTCGCCGCGCGCCGGGATGACGGCCGCAAACATCCGCTCGCTCGCGCCCCACCGCACGCCGGTGTAATAGAAAAGGCTCGAACCTGCTTCGAGGTAGATGGCCTCCAGGCGATTGTCAGCCATCAGCCGCTGCGCCTTCTCGATGCGGGCGCGGCGCTCGTCGTCGGAGATTGGCACGGCCCGGCCCGGCAGCGGCCGCAGGTCGCGGGTGAATTCAGGGGCCTGCGCGGCGGTCATCCCGGCTTCAGCTTCGATCCCGTCGGCGGCGAGGGCAAAGGCCCCGGCGACGCCCGCCGACAGGCGAAGAAATTCTCTGCGGTCTACACACATAATCGGCTTCCGGGTAATGGTGAAAGCAAGTCGTCGGAATCCCCCGTGGAGATTATCACCTGCGCCTTCAAGCGCCGGCCTCAAAGGGGAGTTGAGATACAACGTGATCTTTGTAGTAAAACAATTGCCGCAGTGCCCGTCTTGAAGGAAAGTAAGGCGGGGTTGAACCTGATTAGGGGCGGACGTTCGCCCTGTCAGGGCCGACAAGGTCATAGCGTCGCCGGGTATTTTAACGAGGCGTGGCCAGGCTGATTGAGAGCGAGCTGCCTTCTGTGTACTCACAGCGGTTCCACCCTGACCAGAGTTTCAGGAACGCGACTGATTGAAATCGGGTTACGCAGGGGGCGTCCGAACCCGGCAAAACTGACCTGCATCACGTCGCCGTCTTGCAGCTCGACCCCGTCGCCGAAGCTGAGTACGGCCGCGCCAAAGAAGTGGATGTGCAGGTCGCCGGGCCGCCGGTGTGCGGAGTGTTTGAAATGATGATGCTCCATATTCCCGAGGCTGTGAGACATGGCCGCATCGCCGGTGAGGACCTGCTTTGACCAGATCGTCTCGCCGTGACGTTCGATGGAGACCTCGCCCGGGACGGAAGAGTAATCGGGGTCAATCGTCAGTTCCGGCCCGATGGCGCAGGTGCGCAGCTTTGAGGCGGCGAGGTAGAGATAGTTCTTCTTTTCAAAGCGGTGGTCGGAGAACTCGTTACCGATGGTCATCCCCAGCCGGCGCGGCACGCCCGCCGCGTCAATCAGGTAGACGCCCGCCAGCTCGCCCTCCTCGCCGCCGTCCTCGGCGTGTGGGGGGACTTCCAGCGGTTCGCCGTGCGCGCGCAGGATCGTGCCGGGGCCTTTATAAAACCATTCGGGTGACACGCCGACCTGACCCGCCGCAGGGCGCCCGCCCTCCAGCCCCCACTGAAACATGCGCATGCTGTCGGTCGGCGCGGCGTCGGCGGCGTGCATGGCCTGGCGGTTGGCGGCGCTGCCCTTATGCGTCAGCCCCGTTCCGCTGACCAGACAGCGCGCCGGTTCGTCGGGCTGGTCTATCGGCGGCAGGATGCGCCACGCCGCGCGGCCCGCATAAATCCCATCGTAATCGAGTTCGTCCGAAGTGAGCCGACGGCTGACCGTTTCCGCAAGAGTGGCTCCGTCAGCAAGCGCGGCCTGCGCCAGGGCGTAAACGGAGGCGTGCCCGCCGATCAGCCGCAGCCGGTCGTCCTCGGCCAGACAGACACGGCGCTCGCCACGTGAATTGATAAGCTGGATTAGTCGCATTGGAACTCCTCAAACAATGTCCGACAAGCTGGCAGCTTGTCGTGGGTCCTGGGGGGGACGGTCTTCCCACGCCACTCGACTACGCGGGTGCGAACGTCAGTGATTCTCACGTCGGGGCTCCTTTGACTTCAATGGGGCGGACCACGCGAATGGTCAGCAGAATGAGCATGAATGCGAGTACATGAAACGTACTCACGAGAGCGAACACCGTACCGTAACCGAAGCCGCCGTCGAGCAGGCGCCCGGCCACCAGGCTGAAAACGACGCCGCCCATCGCGCCGCCGAAGCCGACGAGCCCGGCGACCGACCCGACCACCCGGCGCGGGAAGATGTCCGCCGGCAGGATCATCACGAGCGTTGACCACGACTGCTGCCCGAAGAAGGCGATGCTGAAGAGTACGATGGTCCATCCGACCGGGACCCGCGTCACGAACAGGACCAGCGGCATCACGGCGGCGCTCGCGCCCAGCGCCACTTTGCGCGACAGGTTCAGCGAATTCCCGCGCCGCAGCAGTCGGCTCGAAAACCAGCCGCCGAGCAGACTGCCCAGGCCTGACGCCGCATAGGGGATCCACGCGAAATAGCCCACCTGTTTCGTGTCAAAGCCGCGCGCATCGTAAAGATACTTCGGCAGCCAGAAGAGATAAAAGTACCAGGCGGCATCGCTCAGAAATTTTCCCAGCACCAGACCCCAGACCTGCGGAAAGGCGAAGAGGCCGAGCCACGACACTTCGGACTTTTGCTGCGGCGTGGCGGCGAAAACTTCGGCGATCTCGCCGCGCTCCCGCCCGGTGAGCCGCGGATGCTGCGCGGGCGCGAAGTATTCGCGCAGCCACCAGAGCGTCCACAACAGGCCCGCCGCGCCGCACAGGAAAAAGACCCAGCGCCAGCCCAGATGGCGAATCACCAGGGCAATCGCCGGGGGGGCGACCACCGCGCCGACGGCCGTGCCCGCGTTGATCAGGCCCATCGCCGTCGAACGCTCGCGCGCCGAGAACCATTCGGAGACGGCTTTGGTCGCGGCCGGAAATCCGCCGCCCTCGCCCATGCCGAGCAGGAAGCGGCTCGCCGCCAGCATCCCGAACCCGGCGGCAAGGCCGTGGCTCGCGCAGGCCAGCGACCAGAAGAGCATGATCCACAGGAAGCCGCGCCGCGTGCCCAGCACGTCAATCAGCTTCCCGCCGCCCGCATACATCACGGCGTAAGCCAGCAGGAAGGCCGCCTGCAGTTGCGAAAACTGCGTGTTGTTGATCGGAATCTCGCGCTGGATCGCGGCAATCGCCACCGGCAGCGTCTGCCGGTCCAGGTAGCTGATGGCGATGGCCGCGCTGACGAGCAGGGCGATCTGCCAGCGAAGCATTTTGATAACGCCCTCCTTACCAGCTCACCTGAATCAGGGAGACTGCCTGGCGGGGCAGCGCGAAGCTCAGCTCCACCCTGCCGTCCCTGCTGCTCACCCACTCGGGCGAGGTGAGTAGTTCAAGCTGCCCGGCGGCTTCGAGCCGGGCGTACTGCTCGGGCGTGGACTGCTGCGGCGACCCCATCTCCTTCCAGACCGTGTAAGAGTTGCTGTGGTCGCCGTCAATGCGGTAATGCGTGACCAGCACGCGCCGCGCAGAAGCCGGCACGCCGGTGATCTGCAGGCGGACGGGGCCTGCGGGCGCGGGCACGTCGTCGTCGTGATAGTTCCAGGTCATGACCGATATGTCACGCTCCGAGCGCGAGGCGAGTGCGTCAATATCCGGCCTGCCGCGCACGCCTTCCTTGAGAATGGCGTCGAGGCCGACCGCGCCACTGCTCTCAACTTTCACCCGGTCGCCGCGCATCAACCCAGCCATGCGGAAGACGTTGAGTACGGGCTTGTCCACGCCGTTCGTGGCCAGCGACCGGAACCCGTCAAACCACGGCTGGTCCTCGAACTCAAACGCCCAGGTCATCATGCCTTCGAGGCTGGCCTGGTAGCGGTCGGCGAGCTTGAAGATGTTGCTCATGTGTACAGCCGTGTAACACGGGTACATCGTGCCGTTGCGGTAGGTGTTCTGCGGGTAGACCCGCGCCGAACAGGCCGCGCACCCCTCGGGATCGGACTCGGTGAGGATGATCGGCAGACCCTTGAACTGCGGGAACTCGGCGATCACCCTGAGGCCGCTGTCAATGTCGGCGAGGTTCTTCCCGAGCCCCATCTGCACGTGGCCCTCGACGACCCGCGGGCTGCCCTTCGCGTGATAAGTGATGAGATCGAGCGGCGAGCCGGTCCCGCCCGTGGCGTAGTTTTTGCCGCGGGCGCAGTGTTCGAGGAACTGGCGGAGGAATGCCGCGGCCCGCGGCGCCGACGGGCCGGTGGTCGCGGGACCGCCGACCCGCGCCTGCGGCAATACGCCCTTGATGGCAGCTACCGTGTAGTCATACAGCTTGTTGTACTCTTCGGGCGTGCCCTTCCAGTAAGAGATGTCCGGCTCGTTCCACAGCTCCCAGTACCAGGCGAGTACCTCTTCCCTGCCGTAGCGCTCGACCGAATGGCGCACCCACTGCCGGATGAGTTCGGCCCACTTGTTATAGTCCCTGGGCGGGTATGCCCAGCCGGTGTAAATATCCGCGTACGGCTTGCCGGGTTCCCAGTGATGACGGTACGGCTGCGGCTTGACTGATAAGGCTTCGGGCATGAAGCCGACCTCGACGAGCGGCTTCGCCCCGACTTTCACGTAAGTGTCGAAGATCTGATCAACGATCTTCCAGTCGTAAACCGGCCGGCCCGTCTCGTCTTCGGTGTAGGCGTTGGTCGAGCCCCACTTCAGATTCGGCTTCCCGTCGCCGGTTACCAGCAGGCTGTGCGCGCGGAAGTAGACCGGGACCGGGTTCATCTTCGCCAGTTCGGCGACGAGCTTCTGGCCGTGCTTCATGTAGGTGTAGTTCGGCTCGTCGTAACCGACGTAAGCCCAGATCGGCTTGAGCGGGCCGATTCTGGAGCCGGCGTCCACGCGGATTGTTACCTGCTCCTGGGCCGGCAGGCTGATCGGCGCGAGAGCTGTCAGAAACGCAAGGCAGCATGCGATTCGTTTCATTGATCCTCCCCCTGAAAGTTGTACTTCAACGCGAACTGAATCTGCCGCGGCCCGGCTGAATGCGCTCGTAACACGCCCGCCGGCCGCCGTATCAATCGCCGTGTTCGGAATCGCGAAGCCCGGCGTGTTGATCAGCTTGAAGGCTTCGGCGCGGAACTGCAACTGGAAGCCTCAGGTGACCGAACCCGGACGCGACAAATTCTGTCCGTTCGCGCTGAAAAAGAGCCGGAAGCGGTGGATATGGATCGCGCTGCGGCCGCTACACCCGACAGGTGGTCGCCCAGGTAATCGGCGACCGGGGCGAAGCGACCTGCCGGGAACTCCGGGGTCACATCCCGGAGTTTTATCGGGCAGGTTACTGTTATACGAACTTCCGGGAAGCGTACCGGAACGTCATCCCGGCAGAGCTGCACATGCCATGCGGCAAAGGGGACCGGGCTGACGGCCCACGCCGAGCGATGGAATGACACGCCAGCCCGCGACTGGCGCGGTTTGTCAGGAAGACGTTTCATTCTCAAAGTCGGATCCGATGCACGAAATTGTCTGCGCTTGTGCCTGGGGCTGACGAGCATCGCCGGACGCGTGCAGATGTCAGGCGGCACGCACACCATCAAACCGGCGCCGGGGAGGGGACGACGCTCGACATCAGGATTCCTCTCGCTACCGGAAAGGCGGGAAAGAGCGAGCGCCAGCCCGCCCCAGCCCCACGCGCCGATGCCGCTGCGGCGGATTGAAAACCCGGTCGCAAACTTGTGCAGATACCAGCGCCGGGAAGCTGGCTGTAGATTCAGGCGATTCTGACTTTGTCAGGCCAGTCGAATCTGGCGCGTGACATCATTGTGGGACAGATGGCTTGTCGAATTTCGCGTCGTCCACCGGGACATTGAACCTGATCTCGTCGAATTTGAATGTCCAGGTAAAGCCGGGCCGCGCGCGGCGGATGGCGAACGGTATTCTGACGCCGTCCACTTCACGGTAGTCTTCATAGAAAGCCTGCACCGTTCCCTTCCCCTGTGGGCTTTCAATCACCAGATCCGCGCGGAGGAGCAGGCCGCTCCGGGTATCGAAATACCATATCTCAGGCTCTCTCGCGAGGGCTGTTGCTTCAATAGCATACGTTTCGCGCTCGCCGAGGCGCGCCGTCCCCAGCACCTTCATCTTCGGGTAGCGTTCCTTCAGTTTGAGTTCCTTGTGGAATTCCGCCTCGAATTTGATCCGGTCCAGTTCTTTGCCGCCCAACTCCTGCAACGGGGTTCCCGCCGACTGACGCCAGCCGACCGCGCCGTTGAAACCCGTCACCGTCGTGCCCATCGGCAGGCGAAAAGTCGTAGTGGTTTTGTGCGGGGCCTTCTCGTGGATTTCCAGCGGCGCGCTGCTGCCGCCCTGTGTGACGAGCGACCCTTTCATCACGCGCGTCGTCACCCGCGCGAGGGCCGCCGTGCCGCCGAGCGCCTGGACGTATCGGTCGAGGATCTGATCAACAAAGGGCAGCGAGGCTGATGGTTTGATTTCGGGTTTTGGCGGCTCATCTTTCGGTTGGGCGACGGGTGGCATGGAAACAGGTTTCACCTGACCGCGGTGGCAGGTGTAACAGTTCACCGGGCTGTTGCCGCCGTAATATTCGCGGGCGATGACGCCGGTCAGCCGCAGCATCCGGCGCGCGGTCTCCTTGGCCGGTTTGTCGTCCTTCTCAAATTCGCCGGGCACGTGGCAGTGGGCACAATCCACGCCGAGCGAGCGGCTGAACATCTTCATCACCATCACAAGGCGGCCCGCCGGCAGGACGCCTTTGAGCGCCTGGATGTTTTTGTAGACCTCCTCGGCGGGGCGTTGATCCCGGGCCGCCTGCTCGCGCTCCTGCTCTGAGGGCGCCCAATCGGCGGGCGGCGGCGCGGGTTTCGCCTGGCCGCGATGGCAGGTGTAGCAGGTCACTCCCGGGTTGCTGAGCGTCGAACCGATGGTGCGCACCATCTGAAACATTTTGCGGGCGGTCTGCTTGGTTGGTTTGTCATCCTTCTCGAACTCGCCGGCCACGTGACAGTGGGTGCAATCCACGCCGAGGAATTGCGATATTCTCGACATCCCCGCCATCAGGCGCGACGCGGGCACGCCCTTGAAGACCCGGATGTTTTTGTAGACCTGCTCGGCGGGCTTCTCTTCCTGCGGGCTCGCCGGTTGTTGCCCGGCTGCGTCAGCGGTCAGATGATCCGCGAGCGAGAGATAAAGCGCGAGAGTGAGTGCGACAGCGACGACGCCCAGCCGAATACATCGTGTGGTCATGATGGTCAGGCTCCTTTTCCGGTGGTTTCGAGCAGAAGGTCGCGGGCAGAATACGCACTTCGTTGCGGTGCGTGATGTGGCGGGAGTCACGGCGCGTGGTCACATTTTTGACTGTGACCGTCACGCCGGCAGGGTGGCCTCGCCGGGTCAGTACCGCGAGCAGTAGCGAGCGCAGCTCCCGGAGCGGGCCATCTATCGGAGCCACGCTCGCTACTGCTCGCGGTACTGACCCGGCGGCGTCTGATTCAAATCAGGCCGAGTTCTCTGGCTTTGATCGCCGCCTGCGTGCGGTCGCGGACGCCGAGTTTGCCGAGGATGCTGGTCAGGTGGTTTTTGACTGTGCCTTCGGCGATGAAGAGCGCGGCGGCGATCTCCCTGTTGCTCGCCCCCCGGGCGACGAGCGCGAGGATTTCGAGTTCGCGCGTGGAGAGCGGCTCGACGAGCGGCTGCTCGCGCGCCGCGCCGGGTCTGGAGAGGCGGGCGAATTCGGCCACGACCTTCGCCGCGACCGAGGGTTGCAGGAATGATTCGCCGCTCGCGGCGGCGCGGATCGCTTCGACCAGTTTTTCCGAAGGCGCGTCCTTGAGCAGATACCCCACCGCCCCCGCGCGCAGGCATTCAAAGACGTACTCGTCATCATCGAACGTGGTCAGCGCGATCACGCGGCAACGGGGCCACTCCGCGCACAACCGGCGCGTGGCCGCCACGCCGTCAAGCACAGGCATCTGCAAATCCATCAGCACGACCGCCGGATGAAGCGTCGCCGCGAGGCGCAACGCTTCGGCGCCGTTCGCCGCCTCGCCGACCACTTCCAGCCCGGGGTGACCCGACAGGATTTTGCGCAGCCCCTCGCGGAAGAGCGCCTGGTCATCCACCAGCAGAATCCTGATTGTCTCTGTCATCGCGGCAATTCCACTTCGAGCGTAAAGCCCTGCCCCTCGTCGGTGCGGACGCGAAACCCGCCGCCGAGCAACTGCGCGCGCTCGCGCACGCCGAGCAGGCCGAAGCCGCCGCCGGCTTCATCGCAGCCCGCGCCGTCGTCTTCGAGCGCGAGCTTCACGGCGCCTCCGTCGCGGTAATCGAGCGTCAGCGTGGCGTGCGCGGCTCGGGCATGCTTGCGGACATTCGTCAGCCCTTCCTGCGCCGCGCGGTAGAAGGTCAGCTCCGCCTGCGGCGTGAGCGGCACTGTCGCGCCCAGCACGACGAGTTCAGTGTTGATGCCGGCGGCCCGGCTTTCATCAACCAGCAGCCCGAGTGCTTCGGGCAGCGGGAGCGCGGCGATGGGGGAAACACGCAGCGCGGCGACCGAATGGCGCACGTCGGCCAGACCTTCTTTCGCGAGCGACTGTGCCTGATGAAGCGCGTCGAGCGCGCCTTCGCGGTCGGTGGCCATCAACGTGCGGGCCGCCTCGATCTGCACGTTGATGACCGTCAGGTAATGACCCAGACTGTCGTGAATCTCGCGGGCCACGCGGTTGCGCTCCCTCACCGTCGCCAGCTCTTCGGCCTGGATCGCGTACTCGCGCAGGCGGCGGTTGGCGTCGCCGAGTTCGGCGGCCAGGCGCTCGACCTCGGCTCTGGCCTTCCGCTCGTTGACCGCGATCTGCGTGAAGACGACGACGAAGACTACGCCCGCCAGAAAAATACTGCCGACCACTATTGCCGGTATCCATGTCCCACCCCGACCAATGGAAACGACCACCACCGCGACGAGCAGCGCGCAAATCGCCAGCGCGTGGCGCCGCGGCAGCAGGATCACACTCTGGCTGGCCAGCGGCAGCAGGATCAGCCAGACGAAGCCGCCCCGCATCATTTGCATGACCACCAGTGCGAGGAGAATCTGAAGCGCGAAATAAGCGATGATGGGCGTGAGCGAGCGGGCGCGCCGGCACCAGGCAAAGCCGAATGTGCCGGCCAGCAGGTAAGTGATGCTGGCCGCGACCAGCAGGGCGATTTCGCCCCGCGTGAATGAGCGCCGCCCGTAAGCGAGGATCGAGAGCGCCGAGAGGTAGGCCGTCAGGACGACGATGACAAAACCCAGGTCACCGAGGCGGGCGGTCGTCAGGATTCGCTGAACAGGTTTTCCTCTCATGCCTGACCATTGTTACCGCTTTGGCAAGGCCGGGCAATACTGAAACCTTACCTTCCCGGTCCCTTTCATTCAGAGCGTAAGGCGGCGAGCGGGTCCGACCGCGTCGCCCGCCGCGCCGGCAGGTAACTGGCCGCGAGCGCCACGCCCGTGAGTACGAGCGCAATCACCGCAAACGTCAGCGGGTCGGTCGCACTCACGCCGAAGAGCAACCCCGTCATCAGTCGCGTCAGCGCGAGCGCCCCGACGAGGCCGAGCAGCACGCCCGCGAGCGCGAGTTTCATCCCCTGCCCGACGACCAGCCGCAGCACGTCATTTCTTTGCGCGCCCAGCGCCAGCCGGACGCCGATCTCGTGCGTGCGCTCGGTCACCGACCAGCTCATCACGCCGTAGATGCCGACGGCGGCGAGCAGGAGCGCGAGGGCCGCGAACGCGCCGAACAGGACGAGCGAGAAGCGCCGCAGCGTGAGCGAATCCGCCACGAGTTGTTCCATCGTGCTGACGTTCGCGACGGGCAGCTCACGGTCAATCGCGCGCACCGCGGCGCGCGCCGCGGCGGTCACATTCTGCGGGTCGCCGGTCGTGCGAATGACGACGACGGGGCTCGAGAGCGGCGAGGTGTTGCTGTGAAAATAGACTTCGGGCCGCGGCTCGATCTCCAGGCCCAGATGCCGGACGTTGCCGACGACGCCGACGACGGTCTGCCAGGGGCCCTGCTCCGGGTTCGCGCCGCCCGCGCTGAGGCGTTTGCCGAGCGGGTCTTCGCCGGGCCAGAACCGGCGGGCCATCGCCTCGTTGACGAGTACCGCGCCCGTGTTGTTGGTCACGTCCTCTTCGGTCAGGAGCCGGCCTTTCAGCAGCGGAATCCCCATGGCCTGAAAGTAGCCTGTGCTGGCGCGGCGAAAGTCAATCTGCGGGTGCCGGCCCGGCGGCAGCGGGCGGCCTTCGATGGCGAGAAAGGCGGTGATGTTGTTGAGCGCGGCGGACAGCGGCAGGCGCGTCACGATCCCGACCGCGGCGACTTCGGGCAGTGCCCTGAGGCGCTCTTCGAGCTGTTGTGCGAACGCCAGGCGCTGCTGCGGCTGCCCGTAATTTGACTGCGGCAGCAGAACCATCATCGTCAGGACGTTGTGCGTGGCAAAACCCGGATTCATACCCATCACCCTGACGAAGCTTCTCGTGAGCAATCCCGCGCCGACCAGCAGCACGAGCGCAATCGCCATCTCGGCGACGACCAGCAGGCTGCGCATGCGCCGCTGCCCCGGGTCGCCGCCCGCGTTGTGACCGCCTTCCCTGAGCGTGGATTGCAGGTCGGGTTTTGAGGCCTGAAGCGCGGGCGCGAGGCCGAAGACGATCCCGGTCAGGACGGCGACGGCAAGGCTGAAGCCCAGCACCGTGGCGTCTATGCCGACGCGGTTGTAGCGCGGCACCTGCCCGGGGCCGAGCGCCATCAGCAGGTCGAGGCCCCACTTCGCCAGCAGCAACCCAGCGCTGCCGCCCGCGACCGATAGCACGACGCTCTCGGTGAGCAACTGCCTGACCAGGCGCCCGCGCCCGGCCCCGAGCGCCGCGCGAATCGCCACCTCCCTGCGCCGTGCCGACGCACGCGCAAGCATCAGGCTGGCGACGTTGGCGCACGCAATCAACAGTACCAGGCCGACCGCGCCGAAAAGAATCAGCAGGGCCGGGCGAACGCCGCCCGTCACCTGTTCGTGCAGCCGCACCAGACGCGCCCCCGTCCCGGTGTTGGTGTCGGGATACTGCTGCTCGAGTTGCCGCGCAATCGTCGTCACCTCGGCCTGCGCCTGTCCCATCGTGCTTTCAGCCCTGAGCCGCCCGACGACCGACAGCAGGCGGATCGCGCGCCCGCGCGCCGCGACCGGGTTCTGCCCGAGCGGCACCCACAACTCGGCCGCGTCGAGGAACCGGAAACCGGCGGGCATCACGCCGATGATCGTCACCCGGTTGCCGCTGAGCGCGAGCGTGCGGCCGGCGATCTGCGGGTCCGCGCCGAAGTACCGCTGCCACAGGCCGTGACTCAGGATGACGACTGGCGCGCCGCCCGTTGCGTCTTCTTCCGCGAGGAAAGTGCGCCCGAGCGCGGGCGCGACGCCGAGCGCCGGGAACAGGCCGGCCGAAACAAACTGCCCCTGAATCTGCTCCGGCTCACCACCGCCCGTCAGGACGAAGCTCCACGGCACTGAAACCGCGGCGAGTTCACTGAAGGAACGCGCCTGTTGTTTGAAGTCCAGGAAATCGGCGAGCGAGGCGGGCTGCTGCTCGTTGCCGTCCTTCGCATTCGTGCCCCGGAGCAGTACGAGGCGCTCCGGCTCATTGAAAGGCAGTGGCCGCAGCAGCACCGCATTGACGACGCTGAAGATGGCCGTGTTTGCGCCGATGCCCAGGGCGAGCGTGACGACGCCGACGAGCGTGAAGACCGGATTTCTGCCGAGCATTCTCAGGCCGTAGCGAAGATCCTGAAGCAACGTATTCATAACTGCTCCTTTCAGCGCGCGAGATTGAGTGCGCCGAGGTCCATCTGGTAAATGTCACGCAGGCCGTTGCGGGGACTGCGCAGCCTCGTCATCAGCTCCTGATAACTCAGCCGCCGCTCAAGCGGGCGGTCAGCGAAGCCGCGGTTGCTCGTGAAAAACAGGTAGCGCCCGTCCGGCGAAAGCCGCGGGGAAAATTCCCGGGCGCCGGTGTTGATCTTCTCGCCGAGGTTGACTGCTTTGCTCCAGACGCCGTCCCTGCGGTAGCTGACGTAAAGATCATAGGCGCCCCTGCCGTCGGGCCGGCCGACTGCGGCAAAGATCAGGAAACTTTCGTCGGGCGCGATCATCGGCTCGATCTCGACCGCCGCCGTGTTGATTGCGTCACCCAGATTCTCCGGCTCGCCGTATTTCCCACCCACGAGTCTTGAACGCCAGATGTCCGTGGCGCCTTTGCCCCCCGCACGGCCGGAGCCGAAGTACAACGTACCGTCAGCGCTCACGGTCGGGAACCATTCGCCGGTCTCGCTGTTGATATTGGGCCCGAGGCGCGCCCGCGCGCCTCGGGCCCGCCTGCGTCCGCTCCATCACCCGGATGTCAGTATCCTGTTTCGTCCGGCCGTCAACCGGGCGGGTGGAGATGAAAAAGAGTTTTCTGCCGTCCGGCGTGATGAAAGGGTCGGCATCACTGTACTGCCCGGAGAACGGCGCGACCTCGGGCCTGCCCCACCTGCCATGCTCGAAGTGGGAAACGACGATGGTCCAGAAACTGAACGAAGGCGAGTTCTTCAGAAAGTAGAGCGTCCGGCCGTCCGGCGTGAACGCCGGGTGAGATTCGTCATCGCCGGTCGAGATGGCGCCTTCGCCAAAGATCGCGGGCGCCGGGAGGGCCTGGGCGGAAGCGTAGGGATGAGCCTGCGCGGGCGCGCGCGCAGGCTCGGCAAGGGCGGCACACCCGAGCAGCAGCGCCACGACAAAAGCCGGTTTGATCATCGCCGGGACCTCTTCATTGCGAACAGTGATCAGGGTGAAGTGCGATTCAGATTCAATGCGCCGATGTCCACCTGATATATATCCCCGAGCCCGTTGCGGGGGCCTCTGATCTGTTTCAGTAACTGATCAAAGTTGCGGCGCCCCGGGAGCGGCGCGTCGGCGAAGCCTCTTTCGCTCGTGAAGAAGAAGTATTTCCCGTCCGGTGAGACGACGGGGCAGAAATCCAGCGCGCTTGAATTGATCCCGGGCCCGAGGTTTTTCGCCGCGGTCCAGACGCCATCTCTGCGGTAGCTGATGTAAAGATCGCCATCCCCAAGGCCGTCGGGGCGACCGTAGGAGACAAAAACGAGGTAGCTTTCATCGGGGGCGATAAACGGGTCACCTTCGAAGTATTGTGAGTTGATCGCATCGCCCAGGTTCTCGGGCGCGGCGTATTTCCCGTCAACCATCCTCGCCCGGTAAATGTCGCCCCGCCCTTTCCCGCCCTCACGGTTCGAACTGAAATAGAGCGTCCCATCCGCAGTGACTGACGGATAGAATTCTGCGGCTTTGGTGTTGACCGGCGCGTCGAGGTGCCTGGGCGCGCCCCAGCCGCCCGCGGCCTTCTCCGCTACCCAGATGTCAAAATCCGGTCGGGGCTGGCCGTCAACCGGGCGGTTCGAGCAGAAGAATAATTTTGAGCCGTCGGGAGAAATGATCGGATCAAAATCGCTGTACTGCCCTGAAAATTCCGCCATCTCCGGCGCGCCCCACCTGCCGTTGCGGAAGTGCGAGACGAGGATGAACCACATCTGAGGCCGCGGAGTCCGTCTGGTGAAATAGAGCGTTCGGCCGTCGGGCGTGAATGCCGCATTCAATTCCATGTCGCCCGTCGAGATGACCCCTTCGGCAAAGATGGCAGGCGTGGTGATTGGCCGATTCGAGCCGTATGGCGCGCGAGACTGAGCCGGATGGTTAGCGGCCCCGCGCGCGCCGAGCAGTACCAGTCCTGTGAACAGAAGCACAGCCACAGCGGTGATGATCTGCCGGACCACGATCACGGTGAAGCCGGGCTTCCTCGCCGGCAGCCGCACGCCGTAGCGCAGGTCCTGTAAGAGTGTCTGCATAATTCCTCCAGAAGCTGTCAGCTCTCAGCTCTCAGCCGGAGTGTCTGACCGCTGATCACTGAAGGCTGACAGCTTATTCATACCCGAGTGCCACCATCGGATCCACCTTCGTCGCACGACGCGCCGGCACCCAGCACGCCGCGAACGCGACGACAGTGAGCAGCAGGGCGATCACGACGAAAGTGAGCGGATCGGTCGCGCTCACGCCGTAGAGCAGGTTCGCCATGACGCGGGTCAGCGCGAAGGCCGCGGCCAGGCCGATCACAACGCCGACGAGGGCGAGCAGCATGCCCTGCACGACCACGAGCCTCAGCACGTCTGCCCCCTGGGCGCCGAGCGCCATGCGGATGCCGATCTCGTGCGTCCGCTGCGCGACCGAGTACGACATCACGCCGTAGAGCCCGACGGCCGCCAGAATCAAAGCCACGGCGGCGAAGATGCCGAGCAGCAGCATGGAGAATCGCTGGTTGGCGATGGATAGATAGACGGCCTCCCGCATCGTCCGCGTGGAGGCGACGGGCTGGTCCTTGTCTATGCTCAGAACCTGGCTGCGAATGGCCGGGCCGAGGCCGGTCGGGTCACCCTCGGCGCGCACGGTCAGAGTCATACTGTTGAAGAAGGGCATCTGGAGGTACGGCACGTAAGTCTGGAGCGGGGTCTCCTGGTCGAGGCCGTACTGCTTCACGTCGCCGACGATCCCGACGATCTCGCGGAAGGTCTCCGGTCCCTGGGTCACGTGGATGCGTTTGCCGATCGGGTCCTCGTTGGGGAATTGGCGCTTCGCCATCGCCTCATTGATGATGGCCACCTTCGGGGCGTCCATCACGTCCCGGTCAGTGAACAGCCGCCCTTTGAGCAGCGGGATTTGCATCGCCCTGAAGTAATCAGTCGTCACCGAATAGTAATTGGTGCTGCGCACCTCGCCGGGGGAAGCGGGTGGGCGCCCCTGGATGATGAAGCCGAGGACGTAGTCGCCGCCAATGGGCAGCGACTGGGTCGCGCCCACGGCCTCGACGCCGGGCAGCGCCGAGAGCTGTTGGATGAGTTGGTTGTAGAAGGCCAGGCGCTGGTGGTTTTCCGCGTACTTCCTGCCGGGCAGGTCTATCCCGACCGTCAGGAGGTGTTCCGCGTTGAAGCCGGGGTTGACCTGCTGCAGGCGCCAGAAGCTTTTGATCATGAGGCCGGCGCCGACGAGCAGCAGCAGGGCCATCGCGACTTCGGCGACGACCAGAAAATTGCGGACGCGCAGGCGGCGCGCCCCCGTAGTCCCGGCGCGCCCGCCCTCCTTGAGCGTCTCGTTCAGGTCGGGCCGCGAGGCCTGCCACGCCGGCACGAGGCCGAAAACGAGGCCCGTCACCAGGGTGATGAGCAGTGAGAAGACGAGTACCCGGCGGTCAAGCGCGACTTCCTGAATGCGCGGCAGCCCCTGCGGCGCGAGCTTGAGCAGCAGGCCCGTTCCCCACGCCGCGAAGAGCAGCCCCACGCCCCCGCCCACGAGCGCGAGCAGTACGCTCTCGGTCAGCAACTGGCGGACGACACGCCAGCGGCCCGCGCCCAGCGCCGCGCGGATCGCGATCTCCTTGTGACGCGTCGCCGCCCGCACGAGCATCAGGTTCGCGACGTTGGCGCATGCAATCAGCAGCACGAAGGCCACGGCCCCCAGCAGCACCAGCAGGATGGATTTCATCTCGCCGACTTCGTATTCGAGCATCGGGGCGAGTTTGACGCTCCACCCGGCATTCGAGTCCGGGTACTGCTGTTCGAGCCGCGCCGCGATGGTCTTCATCTCCGAGAGCGCCTGCTCAGGTGTGACGCCGGGCTTGAGGCGCCCGACCGCTGAGATGTAATGCGCGCCGTGGGCCTGGCGATCCTGCTCGGTGAAAGCCATCGGCGCCCAGAGTTCGGTCCGGCGGTCCGGGAACTGGAAGGTGGGCGGCATAATCCCGATGACGGTGTAACTCTGGCCACTGAGCGAGAGGGTCTGCCCGATTATCCCTGGGTCCGCGCCGAAGCGCCGCTGCCACAATCCATGGCTGATGATGACGACGCCGGCGCGCCCCGGCTGATCCTCTTCGGGCAGGAAGTCGCGCCCCCGGGCCGGCCTTGCGCCCAGCATTTGGAAGAGCCCCGAGGTGACGCGCGCGCCGCGCAACCGCTCCGGCTCGCCCGTCCCGGTCAGGTTCCAGGTCGCGCCCCGCTGCGCCTCAATCTCCGCGAAGACGGTGTTCTGTTTCTGCCAGTCCAGAAAGTTGCCGGGCGAGACCGAGAACTCCGGGAATTGCGGGAGTTTCGTCTCGCGCACGATGATCAGCCGATCCGGGTCCGCGTAAGGCAGCGGCTTGAGCAACACCGTATTCACCACACTGAAGATCGCCGTGTTCGCGCCGATCCCCAATGCCAGCGTGAACACCGCGATCAGGGTGAAGCCGGGTCGCCTTCGCAGCATTCGCAACCCATATCGCAGGTCATGTAAGAGTGTCTGCATAATTCCTCCGGGAGCTGTCAGCGATCAGCGATCAGCAGTCAGCCAATCTCTCTGGCTGAGAGCTGAGAGCTGAGAGCTTATTCGTATCTGAGTGCAATCATCGGATCCACCTTCGTCGCACGCCGCGCCGGGACGTAACAGGCCACGAGCGCCACGCCCGCGAGCAGCAGCCCGACGCCCGCGTAAGTCAGCGGGTCGGCGGCGCTGACGCTGAAGAGCAGGCTCCTCATCACGTACGTCAGGATGAGCGCCCCGGCGAGCCCGAGGCCCAGGCCCATGGCGGCCAGCTTCATCCCCTGCCCGACAACCATCGCCAGCACGTCTGCCCTCCGTGCGCCGAGAGCCATGCGGATGCCGATCTCGTTGGTGCGCTGCGCCACCGAATACGACATCACGCCGTACAGGCCCACCGACGCCAGCACCAGCGCGACCACCGCAAAGACGCCGAGCAGCACCATCGCGAAGCGGCGCTGCGCCATCGAGTCGGCCACCATCCGCTCCATCGTCGTCACCCTGAAGACCGGCAGTTCGCGGTCAATTGACTGGATCGCGCCGCGCACTGCGGAGGCGACGCCGGTCGGCTCGCCGCCGGTGCGCACGGCCAGGTAGACGTCGGTGATCGGCCGCTGGCGGTGCGGGACGTAATACTGCACGGGCGACTCGCCTTCGAGCCCGTTCTGTTTGACGTGGCCGACGATGCCGACGATCTCGCGCCAGACGGGGTTGCCCTGCGCGTCCCGCTGGAAGCTGATCCGCTTGCCCAGGGGGTCCTCGTTCGGCCAGAACTTTCGCGCCATCGTCTCGTCAATGATCGCGACGGGCTGCGCGCTCTGCACGTCGCGGTCGTCGAAGTACCGGCCTTTGACGAGCGGGATGCCCATCGTCTGGAAGTAGCTCGCGCCCGCGAACCAGCGGTTACCCCACGGCGCCATCTGCCCGGGCGCCACCTGACGGCCTTCGATGGAAAAACTGCCGCTCGAATTCATCCCGCTCATCGGCAGGCTGGTCGAGAGGCCGACCGACTCGACGCCGGGCAGGGCCGCGATGCGTTCGAGAGCCTGCTGGTAAAAGCCGTCAATCTGCGCCGGCTCCTTGTATTTGCTCTGCGGCAGCGAGACCTGCATCGTGAGCAGGTTCTGCGGGTGGAATCCGGGGTTGACCTCCTGCAGCCGCTCGAAGCTCCTGAGCATGAGCCCCGCGCCCACCAGCAGCACGAGCGCCGCCGCCACTTCGAGGACGACAAACAGCCCGCGCACGGTGCGCCGCCCTGAGCCGCTGCGCCCGCCTTCACTCAGGGTATCGCGCAGGTCGGCCTTCGCCGACTGCAAGGCCGGCACCAGCCCGAACAGCACGCCGGTCAGCAGCGAGAGGCCGAAGGTGAACAGCAACACGCGCGCGTCGAGGCCGATTTCATGCGCCCGCGGGATCTTGTCTTCGTTGAGCGCGAGCAGCGCGGCCATTCCCCAGCGCGCGATCAGCAGGCCGGCCGCGCCGCCGCCGACCGCCAGCAGCACGCTCTCGGTCAGCAGCTGTCTGACCACGCGCCCCCGGCCCGCGCCGAGCGCCGAGCGGATGGCGATCTCCTTCTGCCGCAGCGCCGCCCGCGCGAGCAGCAGATTCGCCACGTTCGCGCACGCGATCAGCAGCACGAACCCCACCGCCACGAGCAGCACGATCAGCATCGGCTTGATGTCGCCCACTACCAGCTCGCGCATCTCGCGCAGGAGCAGCCCCCAGCTGCCGGGGTCGTTCGCGTCGCCGCCCTGGAAATATTTCTGCCGCACGTTGGCCGCGACAGTGTCCATCTCGGCCTGCGCCTGCCGCAAAGTGACGCCGGGCTTGAGCCGCGCGACGACCGTCAGGAATTCGTTGCGCCAGCGCTGCGTGTCGAGCTGTTGCGGCGTGAAGGCTATCGGCGCGTAGAAGTCAACGAGCAGGCCGAACTCGCGCCCGAACTGGAAGCCCGGCGGCATCACCCCGACGACGGTGTAGCTCTCCCCGTTGAGCGTCAGCGTCCTGCCGACGAGCCCCGGGTCCGCGCCGAAGCGCCGCCGCCACAGCCCGTCACTGATCACCACCACGTGTTCGCGCCCCGGCTGGTCTTCTTCAGCCGTGAAGACGCGCCCGCGCGCCGCGCCCACGCCGAGCGTCGGGAAGAAGGTGTGCGTCACCGTCATCCCCAGGAAGCGCTCCGGGTCACCCGCGCCAGTCAGGTTGACCGGCCAGAACGAGGTCGCGCCCATGTTCTCGAACGACTTGTTGACCTCGCGATAATGCGTGTAGCCCGCGGCCGAGACGGAGGCCTTGAGGTCGAGCTTCGGGTAGTTGTGATTGAGCATGACCAGCCGGCCGGAATCCGTGTAGCCAAGCGGCCGCAGCAGGATGGCGTTGACGACGCTGAAAATTGCCGTGTTCGCGCCGATCCCGAGCGCCAGCGCGATAATGGCCACCAGTGTGAAGCCGGGCCGTTTGATGAGCATGCGCACGCCGTAGCGCAGGTCTTGTAAAAGTGTCTGCATAATTCCTCCGGGAGCTGTCAGCGATCAGCGATCAGCAGTCAGCCAATCTCTCTGGCTGAGAGCTGAGAGCTGAGAGCTGAGAGCTTATTCGTATCTGAGTGCAATCATCGGATCCACCTTCGTCGCACGCCGCGCCGGGACGAAGCAGGCAACGAGCGCGACGACGGTCAGCAGCAATGCAATTACCGCAAACGTCAGAGGGTCATGAGCGCTCACGCCATAGAGCAGGCCCTTCATCAGCCGCGTCAACGCGAATGAAGCGGCCAGGCCGATGACGACGCCGATGACGGCCAGCTTCATCCCCTGCCCGACGACCAGCCGCAGCACATCGCCCGCGCGGGCGCCGAGCGCCATGCGGATGCCGATCTCGTGCGTCCGCTGCGCGACCGAGTAAGCCATCACGCCGTAAATCCCCACGCCCGCGAGCGCGAAAGCGGCGAGGGCGAAGGTGCCGAGCAGGATCGTATACAGACGGGGCTCGGCGATCAGTTCGCTCAACTCCTGCGCGATGACCACAGTCTTCGAGGCGGGCTGATCCTTGTCCACGGCCCAGATGGCGCGCTGTACGTCATTCTTCACGCCGAGCGGGTCGGCGCCGGCACTGCGGATCACGAGCGCGTGGCTGAACCACGGGGCCTGTTCGTAAGGCGCGAAGACTTCGGGCCTGATCGGTGCGCCCGGCTCGTCCTGCCGGATGTCGGCGACGACGCCGACGACCTCGCGCACCACCCGGCGGCCCAGGAAGTTGAGCGAAATCTTTTTGCCGAGTGGATCCTCGCCCGCAAAATACTGCCGCGCCATCGTCTCGTTGATGATCGCTACGGGAGCGGCCCCCGCCTTGTCGCGGTCGTTGAATTCACGCCCGGCGCGCAGCGGCGTTTTGAGGACTCTGAAGTATTCCGTGCCGACGGCGCTGTAGCGCGCGCCGGCGTCATCGGGCAACGGGCGGCCTTCGATGTTGAAGGGGAAGCCGAGCGCGCCGAAGGGAACGCTCGTGGTCACGCTGACTGATTCGACGCCGGGAACCCGCGAAACCTCTTCGATCATCTGACGGTAAAAAGCGGCTTTGCTTTCCGTGTCCCGGAATTTGTCCGGCGCCGCCACCCACATCGCGAGCAGCCCCCGCGGGTCATAGCCCTGGTCAACCCGTTGCATTCGCACGAAGCTGTTCGCGAGCAGGCCCGCACCCACGAGCAGCACCAGCGCGAGCGCGATTTCCGCGACGACGAGCACGCCGCGGGCGCGCTCGTGCCTCCACCCTTCGCCGCCGCGACCGCCCTCCTTGAGCCACTCATTGACCGTCGGGCGCGACGCCTGCCAGCCCGGGATCAGGCCGAATAAGATTCCGGTCAGCACGGCGACGAGCAGCGTGAACCCGAGTACCACCGCGTCAATGCGCACCGCGCCGGGGAAGCGGTAAGAACTGTGTTCAGGCACGAGCCCCATGAGCGCATCAACTCCCCACGAGGCGAACACGAGCCCTACGCCCGCGCCGGCGAGCGCGAGTACCACGCTTTCGACGAGCAACTGCCGGATCAGTTGCCAGCGGCCCGCCCCGAGCGCAAGCCTGATCGCCATCTCCTTACGCCGCGCCGCGGCGCGGGCCATCAGCAGATTGGCCACGTTGGCGCACGCAATCAGCAGCACGAAACCGACCGCCCCGAGCAGAATCAGCAGCGCGGTTCGGGTTTCGCGCACGAGGTGATCGCGCAATGACATGAGTTGCGCCGTGACGCCCTTGTTGTCTTTCGGGTATTGCGCTTCGAGGCGGCGGGCGACTGTCTTCATTTCAGCTTCAGCCGTGCCAATCGTCTGCCCCGACCTGAGCCGTCCGATGACCTGCATGTAGCGGGCGGCGCGATATTTCATCTCGCCCGAATCGCGCGCGAGTGGCGTCCAGAGTTCGGCGTAAGTCGGGAACTTGAAATCCGGCGGCATCACACCGATGACGGTCGTCGCCGTCTCACCGTTGTTGATCGTCTTCCCGACGACCCGCGGGTCGGCGCCGAAACGCCGCTGCCACAAGCGGTGGCTCAGCACGACGGCGGGTGGGCCGTTCAGGTAACCTTCTTCCGTCACGAAGGTGCGCCCGAGCATCGGCTGCACGCCGAGCGTCTCGAAGAAGCTGGTCGAGACGCGCGCGCCGGGAATCATCTCCGGGTGCTCGGCATCCTTAAAGCTGAAGCCCCCGAACGTGTAAGTCGTCAGATGCTCGAACGCCTGAGTCTGCTCCTGCCAGTCCCAGTAATCGGCGGGCGAGACCCCGTAGCGCTCGCCCGTTTGCAGATTGGTTGACCCGAGTGCGACGAGCCGCGCCGGCTCCTTATAAGGCAGCGGGCGGAGCAGCACCGCATTGACGACACTGAAAATCGCCGTGTTGGCGCCAATGCCGAGGGCCAGCGCGATGACGGCCACCGCCGTGAAGTTCGGGTTCTTTCTCAATCCACGAATGGCGAAGCGAACGTCCTGTGAGATCGCGAACATTTTCCCTCCCGCGTGATTGACCTTTGTCAGGCTGGTGTCCATTCGACATCCGGGCCAATGAAGATGGTTCAATTGCTGAACTGCGTTTCAAATGCCGTGCCAGCGCGGCGTTCAGATAACTGCTGGGATCACGAGAGTTGATTGAACGGACAAGTCTGGCGGGTCGGGGAAGGTGTGCGCTTGTGGGACGGAACTGTCCCGGAATTGGGAACGGGACAGGGCGCGCTGCCACACCCCATCCCGTTCCCGCCGTACCCGATTATCATTCGTACCTGAGCGCGATCATCGGGTCTGTTCTGATCGCGCGGCGAGCAGGGATGTAACTCGCGGCCAACGAGACGACGACGAGCGTCAGCGCCACGACGCTGAAAATCAGCGGGTCGCTCGCGCTCACGCCGTAGAGCAGGCCCGCCATCAGGCGCGTCAGCGAGAACGCGGCGGCGAGCCCGATCACGACCCCCAGGGATGTCAGCCGCATGCCGTCCCCCACGACCATGCGCAGCACGTCCCTGCGCTGCGCGCCCAGCGCCATGCGAATTCCGATCTCGGGCGTGCGCTGCGTGACCATGTAAGACAGCACGCCGTAAATGCCGAGCGAGGCGAGCAGCAACGCGAGCGCCGCGAACGCCGCGAGCAGCGTCATGCCGATCCGGCGCTGAACGACTTCTTCGCCAAGGATGTCATCCATCGTCCTGATGTTCGAGACCGGCTGATCGCGATCCACCGACCAGATCGCCTGCCTGACCGCACTGGCGAGGCTCATCGGGTCGCCACCCGTGCGGACCACCAGATCGCGCGGCGCGGCCCAGAACTGGTCCATCTGCGAACAGGGGAAATACATCTCCGCCTTGCTCGGGGCTTCAAGGCCCATCTGCTTCACGTCCCTGACCACGCCCACGACCGTCAGCCAGGGCGCGTTATCGCCGAGCTTGAAGCGCCGGCCCACCGCGCTCTCGCCCGGCCAGTACTGGCGGGCCATCGTCTCGTTGATGATCGCGACCGGCTGTGCCCCGGGGCCGTCCTGTTCGTTGAAATGCCTCCCCTCCCTGAGCGTCATGCCCATCGTCTCCATATAACCCGGGCTGGCCTGCCGGTGATTGGCGTCCTGCCCCGGCAGCCGCTCTTTGCCCTCGACGATGAAGCCGTTGGTCCCGCCCTTCCACGTCAGCGGCACGGCGGTCGTATACCCGGCTGAAGTCACTCCGGGCAGCGTCCGCACGCGCTCCAGCACCTGCTGGTAGAAGGCCGCGCGCTTCGCGAGTTCACCGTATTTGCCGCGCGGCAGCGTCGTCCTCACGGTCAGCACGTTTTCCGGGCGGATGCCGATGTCCATGCTGCGCAGTCTGGAGAAGGTCTTGATGAGCAGCCCCGCGCCGACGAGCAGCACGAGCGCCAGCGCGACTTCAACCACCACGAGCGCGCCGCGCAACCGGCGATGGCCTGAGCCGCTGCCTGTGCGCCCGCCGCCCTGCTTGAGCGCCTCGTTCAGATCAACCTTCGCCGCCTGGAGCGCGGGCGCGAGGCCGAAGATGATTCCGGTCAGGACCGAGAGCGCGAGCGTGAAGCCGAAGATTCTGGCATCAATCTTCACGCCGGCACTGAGCGCCATCGTTTCGGGGATCAGTTGTCTGAGGAATGAAAAGCTCCACCATGCGAAGACGAGTCCGGCCGCGCCTCCGGCCACCGCGAGCAGCACGCTTTCGGTGAGCAGCTGCCGCGCGATGCGCCAGCGGCCCGCGCCCAGCGCCGCGCGCACGGCCACCTCCCTGTAACGCGCCGCCGAGCGCGCAAGCAGCAGGTTCGCGATGTTCGCGCACGCGATCAGCAGCACGAACCCGACCGCGACGAGCAGCACGATCAGCGCCGGGCGGACATTCCCGGCCAGCTCATCGCGCAGCGGGATCACCACCGAACCGAGTTCAAAGCCATGCGTCGGGAAGTCGCGATTGATGCGCTGCATGATCCCGGCAATATCAGACTTCGCCTGCGCCAGTGTGACACCGGGCTTCATTCGCGCCACGACCGTCAGGTAATGTGAACCTCGATTGGTCAGCTCTTCTTTGCTGAAAGCCGCAGGAACCCAGAGGCCGACTTCCTTCGACAGAAATTGAAAGCCCGCCGGCATCACGCCCACGACGGTGTATTTCTGACCGTCGAGCAGCACGTCTTTGCCGACTACGGCCGGATCGCCTCCAAACCGGCGCTGCCACAGCCCGTAGCCGAGTACCGTCACTTTGCTGCTGCCGGGCTGGTCTTCTTCCGGCAGGAAGGTGCGCCCCTGTTTCGGCTCGACGCCGAGCAGCGAAAAGAAGTTGGCCGTGACTCCCTGAGAGTCAATTTTTTCCGGCTCCCCGTCACCAGTCAGATTGAAGCTCCCCCATCTGAGCGCCGCCATCTCCTCAAAGACCTGGTTCTGCGCTTTCCAGTCGGCATAATTGGCCGGGGCCGGCGTGTTGTGCGGGAACCCGATCCGCGTCGCATCCTCCCACACCATCACCAGCCGCTCCGGTTCGCGGAACGGCAGCGGGCGAAGCAGCACCGCATCCACCAGGCTGAAGATCGCCGTATTCGCGCCGATCCCCAGGGCCAGCGACAACACCGCCACGCAGGCGAAGCCCGGTTTCCTGAGCAGCGTCCGCAGTCCGAATCGAAGGTCGTGCCACAAATTTTCCATGACTTTCTCCTGTCTGCTTGAGATTGACTGGGAGTTAGTGACAGGTGAGGTGAAATCGTCGCAGGAAAATTTCGCGGGTCGGAAGAAAGTTCGGTTCTGCCTTCAACGGCGTCTGTCGGGAAATTAAAGACGCGCGTTCCCCTATTTTCCCGAGAGCCTTGTGCGAACAGTCTGTTCACTGCCTGACAATGGAAAATAGAGAATGGGGAATGGAGAATGCGTTATCGTCAGGATCGTCGGCTGAAATCAAAGTTCCGGCCCCCGATTCGCCGTCGCGGCAGGTCACGCCTACTTCCGTTCAAGCAATGCGAGGCGCACGCCGAGGCCGATGAAGACGACCCCGCTCAGGCGGCGGAACCTGCCGGCAAGGCCTTCGCGCGCGTTGAAGCGTTCGCCGAGCCAGCCCGCCGTCCACGCCACCACTACGTTGACTATCGTGCCGGAAATATTAAAGAGGACTCCGAGCAGGATGATCTGCGCGGCCACGTTGCCCGTGCGCACCACGAACTGCGGCAGGAAGGCCAGGAAGAAGAGTGCGACTTTGGGGTTCAGAACATTCGTGACGACGCCCTGCAGAAAGATCTCCTTCAGGCTGTCAGGCCTGATCTCCGCCGCCGCCTTCAACTCCCGGCGGTCTGTCAGCTGTTTAATACCCAGCCAGATCAGGTAAGCCGCGCCCGCATATTTGATCACTTCGTAAGCCGCCGGCACGGTCATCACGAGGCCCGCGAGCCCGAAGGCCACAGCCAGCATATGCACCAGACACCCGGCGGCGATGCCGAAGGCGGAAACTACCCCGGCCGCTCGCCCCTGCCCGACGCTGCGCGCGATGACGTAGAGCATGTCGGGACCCGGCGTCAGGTTGAGCGCCAGCGTCGCCATCATGAAAAGAATCAGGCCGTGCGCTTCAGGCATGGTTTTGTTCGGCTCCTTTGATGTTTTGTTCCCGCGAAGTCAGCCAGAAGACGATGACTCCGAGCATCCCCACTGCGCCCGCCACCCGCAGCGGCAGTTGCGGCGCGTGCGACCAGAGCAGGCCGCCGAGCGTGCCGGCCGGGACGACGAGCAGGTTGCGAATCGTGTAATAGACCCCGACCGCGCGACCGCGCTGCGCCGGGTCGGACAAATCCACGATGAAAGCCTTGCGCGCCGGCTCGCCCATCTCTTTCAGCCCGCCGACGACGAACGCGGCCACGAGCGCGATGAAACTGTGTGACCACTGTACCGCGAGCGGGAAGAGCGCGAAGAACAGAAATGTGAGCGCGATCAGCGGACGGCGCCCGCTCAGATCGGCGAGCCTGCCCGACGGCAGGTACATCACCAGCGCGACCGTCTGTTGCAGCGCATAGAGCGTCCCGTAAGTCGGCGCCGAATAGCCCAGCACATTGATGACGTAGAGCACGATGAAAGCGGCGGCGATGGCCTCGCCGAAGCGCACGAGACATTCAGCCAGCAGCAGTCGCTTCAGTGTCGCGGGCATCCGCGCAAAAATCTGCCTGACCGGCGTGCGTTCATAACTGCCCGCCGCGACCGCCCGCTCACGGTACCCGCGCTGCTGAGTGATGAGTACCGCGAGCGCGAGCAGCAGTGTTACGCCAGCCGCCACCTGCACGCCCCGCGTGACGCCGAGCGAGGCGATCAGCAATCCGCCGAGCGGCGCGCCGACGACGCGCGGCACGCGCACGAGGATTGACTGCACGCTGAAGGCCATTGCCCGCTGCCCCTCGGGCAGGGCGTCGCCGATGACCGCGAACGTCGCCGGGAAGGCGCCCGCCTTCCATGCCATCACCAGCACGAGGCCGACAAACACAACCGCCCAGTGCCACGCCACCGCATAGAGCGCATACCCGCCCATCGCCACGAGCGTAAACAGCATGAGCGCCCGCCGGCGCCCGAAGCGGTCGTTGATCCAGCCGCCGGGGTACTGATACAAGCCGTCGAGCAGGTCCCGGCCCGAAGCGAAAAATCCCACCACCACGCCGCTCCCGCCGAGCGCCGCCAGGTATTTCGGCAGGTAGCTCTGCCACAACTCCTCGCCCAGACCCAGGCCGAAGATGCTCAGCGCCAGGACGGCCACGTTGCGATTGAGGCCCAGGTAATCACGCGCCGCGGCGAAAGGTTTCGATGACTTACTCAACATAACGATGAAGTATGAACGCGGAACGATGAAGTCAGCAACGGGCACTTGTTCATCGTTCATCGTTCAGACTTCATCATTCCCACCTCAGCGCAATCATCGGATCCACTTTCGCAGCCCGCCGCGCCGGCACCCAGCACGCCAGCAGCACGATCACAGCGAGCAGCAGCGAAATCACCACGAACGTCACCACATCCGTCGCACTCACGCCGTAGAGCACGCTCGCCATCAGCCTTGTTAACACCACGGCGACGGCGAGGCCGATTGTCAGCCCCGTCACGGCCAGCGTCATCCCCTGCCGCACGATCAGGCGCAGCACGTCCGCGGGCCGCGCGCCCAGGGCCATCCGGATGCCGATCTCGCGCGTCCGCTGCGCGACCGCGTAAGCCGTCACGCCGTAAATCCCAATGCCCGCAAGCGCGAGCGCGACGAGTCCGAATCCGCCCAGCAGCGCCGCCGCGATCCGCGCCGGAAACAGCGACAGGCCCATGTGTTCGGCCAGGGTTTTCACGTTGAAAACGGGCAGATTCGGGTCGAGTTTCTGCACCTCGCCGCGGATCGCCGCGATCATCGCCTGCGGGTCGGACGCAGTGCGCACGATCAGATTCGGCTGAGAGTCGTATGACTGGAGCATCGGAAAGTAAATGAAAGCCCGCGGGTCTTCGCCGATGTTGAAATACTTGCCGTCTTTGACGACGCCCGCGATCTGCCGGAACGGGCCGTCGCTTTTGTCCACGCTGACACGTTTACCGACGGCATCCTCGACGGGGCTCGGGCCGGGGAAGAACTGGCGCGCGAAGGTCTCATTGACGACGACGACCTGCGGCGCGCCCTCGCGGTCTTTTTCAGTGAAATCGCGCCCGCCCAAGGTAGGGATGCCCATCGCCGTGAAGTAGTCAAGGCCCACCGAAGCGTACATCGCCAGCGGCACATTCGCCCCGCGCACCGGCGGCTGACCTTCGACATAGATCTGCGTACTCGAATAATTGAGGCTGAGCGGAACGAAGCCGGTCACGGCCGCCGCCTTCACCCCCGGCAGCGACCGGACGTTTTCAACGAGTCGCCGCTGGAACTCCTGGCCTCTGGCTTTGTCATAGCCCTGCAGGCCGAGGTCGAATGACATCATCAATCCGTTCTCGACCTGAAAGCCCGGGTTCATCGTCCGCAACTGCTGCAATGCCCGGACGACCAGACCGGCGGCGACGAGCAGGACGAGCGAGAGCGCGATCTGTACGACCACCAGCCCGCTGCGCAGCCGCGAGCGGCGGTAGCCGGATGCCGAACTCATGTCTTTCAGCGCGGGCACCAGCTCGGGGTGAGTTGACTGCATCGCCGGCGCGAGGCCGAAAATTATCCCGGTGACGAGCGAGACGACACCCGCGAAGGCGAGTACCCGCCAGTCCGCGGCCAGATCGAAGGTGAGCGGGAAGTCAATCGGCGGCCTGAAGGCGATCACCAGATCAATCAGCCAGACCGCGAGCAGCAACCCGGCCACGCCGCCGGCGATTGAAAGCAGCACGCTCTCGGTCAACAGCTGTCGGACCAGACGCATTCGGCCCGCGCCGAGCGCCAGCCGGATCGCGATCTCGCGGCGCCGGTCAGTCGCGCGCGCCAGCAGCAGGCTCGCCAGATTCGTGCAGGCGATCAGCAGCACCAGCACGACCGTCACCATCAGGACGGCGGTGAAACTGACCACCGCCCCCCGCAGCGTCGGGATGATGAAGCCGGGTGGGATGAGTCTGATCACCTTCCCTTCCTCGGAATCGGGATGCTCCTGGCCGAGTTGTTTCGCCAGGATGTTGAGCGAGGCTTCGGCCTGCGCGCGGCTGACGCCCGCTTTGAGCCGCCCGGTGGCGAAAATGTTCTGAGCGTCGCGCGAATCGAGCCAGCTGTGACCCGGCTCGATCCACGGCTGCATCATCATCGGCACCCAGATTTCCGGCGTGTAGATGATGTCCGTGCCGTGAAACCCTTCGGGCGCGACGCCGATGACTTTGAAAGGGTGGTCGTTGATGATGACATCCCGGCCCACCAGCCCCGGGTCCGCGCCAAAGCGCCGCTGCCAGCAGCCGTAGCTGATCACCGCGACGGGATTGGCAAGTTTCGCGCGATCCTCTTCCTGCGTGAACAGGCGCCCTCGGGCGGCCCTGACGCCCAGCACGTCGAAGTAATTGCCGGAAACCAGATAGCCCCAGACCCGCTCATTATTGCCGTTGCGACTCAGGCTCATCGGCGCAAAGCGCGAGACGTAGATCCCCGACAGCACTTCATTGCGGTCGCGGAAATCAACGTAGGTCGGGTAAGAGAAGGCGAAGACCGCATCGTTTTTCCCCAGCACTGAAACCGAAACGAGCTTCCCCGAATCAGCCACCGGCAGGGGCCTGAGCAGCACCGTGTTGACGAGGCTGAAGATCGCCGCATTAGCGCCGATGCCCAGCGCCAGCGAAAGAACGGCGATGAACGTGAAGCCGGGGCTCTGCCACAGCCGCCGGGTGCCGAAGCGAATGTCCTGAAGTAAGGTTTCCATAGGTTCTCCGGAAGCTGCCAGCTCTCAGCGATCAGCTCTCAGCCAGAGGGATTGGCTGAAAGCTGACGGCTGACAGCTGACAGCTTATTCATATCTGAGCGCAATCATCGGATCCACCTTCGTCGCGCGGCGCGCCGGGACGAGGCACGCCAGCAATCCCACGATTGCCAGCAGCGACGCGCCGCCCGCGAACGTCAGCGGGTCAGTCGCATTCACCCCGAAGAGCAGGGTCGTCATCAGGCGCGTCAGCGCGAATGCGCCCGCGAGGCCGATCACCACGCCGGCAAGCACGGGCGTCATTCCCTGCCCGATGACGAGCCTCAACACGTCACCGCCCCGCGCGCCGACGGCCATGCGAATGCCGATCTCGCGGGTGCGCTGCGCGACCGAGTGTGAGATGACCCCGTAAATCCCGACGGCGGCGAGCCCGAGCGCGAGCGCGGCAAAGAGTCCGAGCAGCAGCGCGTTGAACCTCCGCTGCGCGACCGAGTCGGCGAGCAGCTGCTCCATCGGCCTGACGGCGGAAACGGGCTGTTCCGGGTCCACTGACCAGATGCGGCTTTTGACCGCCGCCACGACACTCAGCGGGTCGCCGTCCGTGCGGATGACCAGCGCATTGAAGATCGAGGGGAACTGCGGATACGGCCAGTAGATCATCGGCCGCACCTGGGCATCCAGACCGTCCGGCTTCACGTCGCCGACGACGCCGGCTATCTCGCCGGTGAGCGGCGGCCCCCAGTCCCTCATCGTGACGCGTTTGCCAACCGGGTCTTCACCGGGCCAGTAACGGCGGGCCATCGTTTCGTTGATCACCATGACTCGCGGCGCGTCCGCGGTATCGCGTTCGGTGAACCAGCGCCCGCCGAGCAGCGGGATTTTCATCGTGCGGAAATAGTCCGGGTCAACGACCCTGATGTCGGCGACTGGCTGATTGTCAGTCGGGTGGCTGCCCGCGACCTCAAATGTGGTGGCCGCGCCGCCGGTCAGCGGCAGCGAATTGACGATGCCGGCCGAACTGACGCCCGGCACGGTTTTGATCCGCTCAAGCACCTGCCTGATGAATTCCGTCTGCCGAGGCCCTTCCCTGAACCTGTCGGGAGAGAGGAAGAGGCGCATCGTCAGCAGGTTCTTTTCATCGAACCCGCGGTTGACCTGCAAGAGCCGGACGAAACTGTTGACGAGCAATCCGGCGCCGACAAGCAGCACCATGGCGAGCGCGACTTCAGAGACGATCAGGAACTGGCGGAAGCGTGAACTCGTCCCGCCGCCCGCGCTCCGCCCGCCATCCTTGAGCGCGTCGAGCATATCTACCCTCGTCGCCTGCAGCGCCGGCACGAGTCCGAAGAGCAGCCCGTTGACGAGCGAAACGAGCAGCGTAAAAACGAGGACGCCGGCGCTGATCTTCACTTCATCAAGCCGCGGGACGCCCGCGGGGCTGAGCGCCACTATCAGGTCAATGCCCCAGACCGCGAGCAGCAATCCGAGCGCGCCGCCCAAGGCTGCCAGCACCATGCTTTCAGTCAGCATCTGCCGGACCAGTTGCCAGCGCCCCGCCCCGATGGCGACCCGCACGGCCATCTCCCTGCCGCGGGTGGAAGCGCGCGCGAGCAGCAGGCTGGCGACGTTCGCGCACGCGATCAGCAGCACGAACCCCACCGCCCCGAACAGGACCAGCAGCGCCGTCCGCACCGAACTCGTCAGGCGCGTCTGCAAAGGTGTTACGCCTACCATGATGCCCGCATCAACGCCGGGATTCTGCTGCTCGATTCCCTGGGCAAAGGCGCTCATCACTGTCTGAGCCTGCTCAACTGTGACACCCGGCTTCAACCGCGCAATGACCCGGAGCAGGTGCGACCGGCGGTTCGACTTCAGATCGCCGCCCGCAACCAGCGGCGTCCACAGTTCAGTCTGATTCGGGAACGCGAAGCCGGGCGGCATCACTCCGACCACCGTGCGGCTGATGTCACTGACCCTGATCACTCTGCCGACGGCGCCGGGGTCAGAGCCAAAGCGACGCTGCCAGAGCGCGTGGCTGAGGATGACCACGGTGTCGGCGCCGGGCTGATCTTCTTCGGTCACGAACGCGCGCCCGAGGGAGGGAGTGACGCCAAGCGTCGGGAAAAATCCGGCGGAAACGGCCGCGCCCGTCACCTGTTCGGGCTCGCCGCCGTCCGTCAGATTGAAGTTCCAGAACCGCCAGGCGCCGACGCTCTCGAACGGCTGCGCCTGACCCGCGAGGTCAATGAAGCTGGCATAGGTGAAACCACTGGTCTGGAACTGCTGATGACTTTCCTCGACCATCACGATCCGGGATGGCTCGCGGTACGGCAGCGGCCTGAGCAACACCGCGTTGACGACGCTGAAGACCGCCGTATTAAGGCCGATGCCCAGAGCGATGGTCAGCACCGCCAGCACCGTGACGCCGGGTTTCCGAAGCAGCATCCTCATCCCATAACGCGCATCCTGAAGCAGAGTTTTCATCCGGTCACCTCTTTCGGTTGATGATCAGTGCGGCCCATTTTGGATTGAAAGGTTCAGCGACTCGACAGACACCTCTCCCCGGTTTTTTCAGACAGCAAAGCCAATTCGCGTGCCAGAAGAGCGGCCCGGGTTAAATCCCTGACTGACTTACGTCCGTTAAGAGCAGCGAGTTCGCGGCGAGGATGCGGGTGTTCGCTTTTGGGAACACTGAGTCCCAAAAGCGGAAAGCGGAGTTGATGAAAACAGCGTCAGCGCTGCTTCAGCCATTCGATGATCGCGGCATCGCCGAGCCGCTCAGACTTCACCTGAAAGTCTTCGGCTTTGCCGAGCGTGCTATATGCTTTAGCCATCGCGTCGGTGCGAAAATGATTGCCGGTGTTGTGAATCAGCAGCGGGGTCTTCGGCGCGACGGTCACGGCAGTGGTGAAATCGCCCGCGCGACGGATGCCCGGGATGGGCAATCTCTTCAGCAAAGCTTCGTCGCTGGTGTTATCAGCCTGCGAGGCGTCAACGATCATTCGATCTACCTGTGGAGCGAGGGCGCGCGCAAGTAATGCCCATAATCCACCTTCATCAATCCCAATCAAATTGATCTGAGAACTTCTAAAAAACTTCTTTGCCCAGACCAGTGCAGTCAGAATATCCTGCACCCGATTCGCGGCATCGGAGCGATTATAGGTAGAGATGAATTTGATTTTGTCTGTAGCTTCAGTGTGATTCCGCCCCGGCGAAACAAATATCGGAGTCTGGCCGGTTTTCATCAGGCCCACCAACAACGACTCTGGTACTGATTGGGCGGAAGCAGGGCCTACAATCAAAGTGACTGACCTGCCGACCTCACCAACGGCCCTGTTCCAGAAGGTAACCTGAACACGATCCCCTTTGCCTCGCCTTGAAATAACATAATGGGCAGCGTGATCAAGCGATATATCCTCCAAGGCTTCCGCACGGTCAATGATCTCTTCAGGCTTCGGATACTCAGCCATCAGTGAATACCTGAGCGCCGTGCCGAACTGCTCCCTGAATTTCTCAAGCCCCGCCGCATCACGCGGCGTCGCTTCCGCCAGTTGCTTCTTCCTCGCCTGAATCAGCGATTCGGCCAGCCCCTTTTCATCAAGCTCGCCTGCCGGGCGCGCCAGCCCGTAAAAGACGAGCAGGTCGGGGATCGTCAGCGAGCCGACCGATTTCTCCTTGATCGGCGTCGTCTCTTTCCGCCCCTGCAACCAGTGCGCGAACCAGCCGTAGACGGCCTCGCGGCTGTCGCGGTTGTAATTGTGCGGCGCGTCGAATTGCACGGTCTGAACTTTGTCTTCGGCCCCGAAGAGCTGATAGATGCTCCTGACCGCGGGGTACTCGACGGTCGGAGTGTTCTTCGTCCAGTCGCCAGTCGCCGCGACCATCAGCATCGGGCGCGGCGCCATCATCGCTCCGATCTCCATGTTGTTCGTATCAACCCGCAGGTTCGGCGCGTTCTCGCACAGGCTGCCGCCCTGCATGATTGACGAGATCATATTGACGGGCGCTGAGACTTTGACGCGGTCGTCAACGGCGGTGAGCAGAAAAGTCTGCGTCGCGCCGCCCGATTCGCCGGTGCAGCCGATCCGTTCAGGATCAACTTCGGCGAGGGAGAGAAGGAAATCAACCGAACGAATGCTGTTCCAGAGTTGCAGCCCGAGCAGGTTGACGCCCCACAGTGATTCGCGGATCAGGCCCTCCTTGTGACTCGCGAACGTGTGGCTGATCGCCATGCTGTCGTTGTACCCGACCATATCCCACATGAAGGCGACAAATCCCATCTTCGCGAAATTCGCGGGGCGCATGGGGCCGGCGTTGAGCGGCTGATTTTCGAGCCGCCCGTACGTCCAGTGCCCGTGCGGACACAAGACCGCCGGCACCTTGCCAGTCACATTCTTCGGGCGGTACAGGTTGCCGGTGACATAATGACCGGGGTAACTCTCGAAATAAACTTTCTCGACGGTGTAATCGCCGCGATCAAGCTTGCCGAAGATGCGCGCGTTGAGCGGAGTCTTCGGCGGCATCGGCCACAGGCCGGCACTGTTGAGGATCTGTTTGCGCAGACTCGCCGCGCGCTCCACCCACTCTTCCTTCGTCTTATAAACCGGTGCGGGGTAGGTGAAATCAACGTGACGGATTTCCGTCGCGCGGCGGTCGGTCGCGGGGACTTCCTGAGCTGGCGTCATAGTCGTGAAGAGGAAAATTCCGAGCGGCAGGAGCGCGGCCCAGGGAGAGTGTGTGTTTTTCATAAGCGTGTAATCAGCATGGCCGTGGCGATGTAACCGACGGCTTCGAGGATTCCGGCCCCGACGTTCTGGTCGTCCGCGATTTCGTGATCCAGCCTGCCGTTGCGCAGACTGAAGCCGCCGCCGAGCAGGAGCATCTGCACGAGGATCTGCCGCACCGGGTAAAGCACCAGCGTGATGAGCAACATCCAGCCGAAGGCGCGGAAGCCTTCCGGGTAGCCGGTGAAGTTTCCTGACACCGCAAAACCGACCATCATCCCGATGGCGATGAGCAACCCGGCATAGCCGATGGCCGCGGCAATGTTGCCCGTGGTGATCAGGTTGGCGTCGTCGTAAGCCGTGAGCATGCGGAACAGGTGCGTCAGGGCGAGGGCGGCAATGATCCCGGCGGCCCAGAAGACGACCGTCGGCATAATCGCCCCGGCATCCCCGGTCAGCGAGCCGGCGACGATGCTGCTCGCGGCCAGATACTCGCCGGCGGCGACAATGCCCGCGGCGACGTTGCCCTGGACGATCTGGTCGTGCAGCGCAATGCCGGTCAGTTTACTGTACCAGGCGAAGATCAGCCCTGACACGGTCATCGCCACGATGCCGCCGACGCCGTAGGCCGCGACACTTCCCAGATCGCTCCAGAACGAATGGCTCGGCCCGGCCAGCACCGGGATGATGACCTGAATCACGCCGAGCAGGAACCCGCCGAGCGCAATGGCCGCCGCCCGGTTATCGCGATTGATCAGCGTGTCGGTCACAGACTGCCCCAGCACCAGACCGTAGACGGCCCGCGCGATCACGAGCAGCAGAATCGTCGCCAGCGCGACAAAGCCGATAGTCGTTGCGTCCATTGAAACCCTCCCGGGAATAGACAGGATTTACACGATTGACGGGATAAATCAGCTGCTTACGACGCGAATCGTGTTCATCCTGTCAATCCTGTCCGTTTTACCTCTTCCAGTCCTTCAGAATCTCACGCGCCGCGTTGTAACCCGGCGCGCCCATCACCCCGCCGCCCGGGTGCGTGCCGGAGCCGCATAAATAAAGGCTGCGAACGGGCGTCCGGTATTTCGCCCAGCCCGCAACCGGGCGCATAAAAAACAACTGATCAAGCGTCATGTCGCCGTGAAAGATGTTGCCCCCGGTCAGGCCGTACTCGCGTTCCATATCGAGCGGCGAAATGACCTGCCGGTGGAGAATGATCTCCCTGATGTTCGGCGCGTAATCGGCCAGCGCCTCAATGCAGCGGTCGGCGAAACGGTTCTTTAATTCATCGTCCCACTGCGCGTCTTTCAATGCGTAGGGCGCGAACTGCGCGAAGATGCACATGATGTGTTTGCCCGGCGGCGCTATCGAATCATCGTACGCGGTCGGAATCGTGCATTCGAGCATCGGGTTGGTCGCGGGTTGTCCGCGGGCGGCGTCTTCCCACGCGCGGTCAATGTAATCCATCGAAGGGCAGACGTGCATCGTCGCCCTGTGCGGCGGCCCGAGTCCGTCAGTCGGGAATGAGCTGAAGTTCGGCAGCCCGTCCAGCGCCAGATTGATTTTGACCGCCGCGCCGTGGCAGCTGATGTTTTCAACCTCGCGGCGGAATTCCGGGTCGAGATTTTTGCGATCAACCAGACTGAGGAACGTCCGCTTCGGGTCGGCGTTGGAGATGACCGCGCGCGCGCGCAGCTCTTCGCCGCCGGCCAGCACGACGCCTTGCGCTTCTTCATTCTCAATCAGAACCTGTTTCACTTCGGCGCCGGTGCGGACCCTGGCGCCGCACGAACGGGCCGAAGCCGCGAGCGCCTGACTGATCGCGCCCATCCCGCCGCGGATGAAGCCCCACAAGCCGCGCGGCCCCGCCGCCCCGCCCATCACGTGATGAAGCAGGATGTAAGCCGTGCCCGGCGTCGAAGGCCCGCCGTTCGTGCCGATCACGCCGTCGGTCGCGAGCGTGGTCCTGATGTGTTCGGATTCAAAGCGCTCGTCGAGGAAATCGCGCACACTCTGCGTCTGAATTTTGACGAGCCGCCTGAGTCCATCGTCGCCGAGACCGATGGTTTTCATCCCGAACTTACCCAGCTTCATCAGATCATCAAGCCGGCGGTTGATGAGATTCGGCGGCGTTTCGAGCAGCAGCGATTCGACCCACTCGGCCAGCCGCCCAAGCTCGCGTTCGTAGCGCGGGAAGTATTCGGCATCGCGTTTTGAAAACCTCGCGATCTGTTCGTGCGTCTTCCGCTCGTCCTGAAAAAAGAAGATGTGCCGTCCGTCGGGGAAGGCCGTGAAAAATGACGGGTCTTTCGGGTAGATGTGATAGCCGAAGAGTTCGAGTTCGAGTTCCCGGATGATGCGCGGTTGCAGCAGGCTGCACAGGTAAGAAAGCGAAGAGACCCTGAAGCCGGGCCAGGGCTCTTCGGTCACGCACGCGCCGCCGACCACTTCGCGGCGTTCAAGCACGACGACTTTCAGACCGGCGCGGGCCAGATAGCCGGCAGTGACCAGCCCGTTATGACCGCCGCCGATGATGATGGCATCGAATAATTCGGGCATATCTTTCAGACACGGATTTGCGGTTGCAGGAACTTCGCTGCAATTATGCACACATCCCTTTTGACCTGCCAGACGGTTTGATGGCAATTTACGCACTTAATATTGGTAGAGTGTCGCCGGATTCGGTACCTGACAGCAACCTCCATCCCGTGAAACAACTATGGCTAAAACCCGCGTCGAAATAGTCCAGGACAAACTGAACAACTATCTGAAGACGGCTTCGCCCGCCAGAGAGCAGTTATCCAGAGATGCCCCGCTGACAGACAACACTGCGCTGACCGTGCGGCAGGCGCTCGAACTTTTTGAAGACCAGATCACCAGCCGGCTGCTCGACGTCGCGGCGCGTGAACTCAGAAAGACGAATCAGTCCTTCTACACCATTTCGAGCGCGGGCCACGAGCAGAACGCGATCATCGGGGCGCTGCTCAGGCTCGACGACCCGTGCTTTCTGCATTACCGCTCGGGCGGGCTCGTGATGGCGCGGGCGCGGAAACTGCCCGGCGCGAACCCGATTCTCGAAACGGTCTTGTCGTTCTGCGCCTCGTCGGATGACCCGATTTCCGGAGGGCGTCACAAGGTCTGGGGCAGCCGCCCGCTCTGGGTACTGCCGCAGACCAGCACGATTGCCTCGCACCTGCCGAAGGCGGCAGGGATGGCCTTTGCCTTGCGGCAGGCGCGGCGGCTCGGGCGGTCGGCCGATCTCGCCGATGATTCAATCGTCTGTTGTTCGTTCGGCGACGCTTCGGCAAATCACGCGACGGCGCTCGCGGGCATCAACTCGGCCAGGTACACGGCGCGGCGCGGCGGCCCGGCGCCGATCCTGTTTTTATGCGAAGACAACGGCATCGGCATCTCGGTCGAAACGCCGCGCCACTGGATTCACGATTCATTCAGCAATCAGCCGCACCTGAAATACTTCGAGGCCGCGGGCGAGGTGGAAGACATCTGGAACGTCGCGAGCGAGGCGATCAGCCATTGCAGGCGTTCGCGCGCGCCCGTCTTCCTGCACCTGCACTGTGTGCGGCTGTGGGGGCACGCGGGCAGCGACGTCGAGACTACTTACCGCACGGTCGAAGAGATTGAAGCCATCGAGGCGCACGACCCGCTGCTCGCGAACGCGCGCCACCTGGTCGAGACGGGCGCGGCCACGCCCGCCGAACTTCAGACGATCATCCGCGACGTGCAGGCCCGCATTGACGCCGCCTGCGAGGAAGTCCCGAGCCGGCCGAGGCTGCGCAGCGCGGCCGAGATCATCGAACCGCTGGCCCCGTACGATGAGGCCGCGATTCGCGCGATCGCCGAAATCAAAGCCGCTCCTCCAGCGCGCGCGGAATTTTTCGGTAACACTCTGCCCGAACAATCCACCGCGCCGACGAAACGGACGATGGCCGCGCACATCAACTCGGCGCTGGCCGATGAGATGCTGCGCCTGCCGGAAATCATCGTCTTCGGCGAAGATGTGGCGAAAAAAGGCGGCGTGTATTACGTGACCGCCGGGTTGCAGAAAAAATTCGGGCAGGCGCGCGTCTTCGACACGCTGCTCGACGAGACGACTATTCTCGGCGTCGCGCAGGGCGCGGGGATCGCCGGGCTGCTGCCAATCCCCGAGATTCAATACCTCGCTTACCTGCACAACGCGCTCGACCAGATTCGCGGCGACGCCTGCTCGCTCCAGTTCTTCTCTTCGGGCCAGTTCTCGAACCCGATGGTCGTGCGCGTGCAGGGGCTGGCTTATCAGAAAGGTTTCGGCGGGCATTTCCACAACGACAATTCGGTCGGTGCGCTGCGCGACATCCCGGGCCTGATCACGGCCACGCCGGCGCGCGGCGATGACGCGGCGATGATGCTGCGCGGCCTCGTCGCGACGGCCCGCGCATCGGGACGCGTCGCGGTCTTCCTCGAACCGATTGCGCTCTACCACGAAAAGGATCTGCACGAGGAGGGCGACAACCAGTGGCTCTTTGACTACCCGGAGCCGGGCCGGATGCTGCTGCCGGGCGAAGTCGGGATTTACCACTCGGAGGCCAGAGACCTGCTGATCGTCAGTTATGCGAACGGGCTGCGGCTCGCGCTGCGGGCTGCGCGAAAGCTCAGGGAGCGGGACGGGATCAATGCGAGGGTACTCGACGCGCGCTGGCTGAACCCGCTGCCCGTGGAGGCGATTCGCCGGCACGCCGACGAGTGCGGCTGCGTGCTGGTGGCCGACGAATGCCGCGCGACCGGCGGGGGCATTGCCGACGCGGTGATTGCATCTCTGATCGAAGCAGACTTTCGCGGCCCGCTGCGTTCGGTGCGCGCGGTTGACAGTTACGTGCCGCTCGCTGACGCGGCAAACCTGGTGCTGATTTCAGAGCAGCAGATTGTGGAAGCGGCACAGAAACTTTGTGCGTAATCGAAGGGCGCCGGATGCAATGCTGGCTGCGAGGAGAAAACTGAAGCCGGTTTATCCGGGAGCGGTCATCAGCCTGGCACTGCTTCTGATCGGGCCGCATCCGGCCCTGTCCGAGCGGTTGCCGGTGAAGACCTGGACCACCTCAGAAGGCCTGGCTCACGACCACGTCAAGCGTCTCGTGCGCGACTCGCATGGCTTTCTCTGGTTCTGCACTCTCGACGGGCTGAGCCGCTTCGATGGCTATCGGTTTACGACTTACCGTGGCGACCACGGCCTTCCGGTCCCGTTCGTCTATGACCTGCTGGAAACTCGCCAGGGCGTTTATTGGGTGGCCACCGCAAACGGCGTGTACCGGTTCAATCCCGCCGCGGCAAAAGAGAAATCCCTGAACGCAACCGAAGCGCCGGACGAAAACGCGCGCGGGTCGGCGCTTTTCACAAATTTTACACCGGGGCAGGAACACGCGGCTAACGTCATCACAACTCTTTATGAGGACAGCAAAGGGCAGGTGTGGGTTGGCACCGAAGCCGGCCTCTTCTTATTACGTGAGGCGAATAATCAAGTCGTGTTCGAGCGCGCCGCATTGAATTTGCCGCGAGTGTCCGATTCAACGGTTGCCGTGCAGGCGATTCTGGAAGATCAGCAGGGCGCGCTCTGGCTGGGGACTTCGGCGGGGCTCGTCCGGCGCTGGCCCGATGGGCGGATCGTTCATTACACCGCACAGCCGAAGACTGACAGCGACCGCATCAGAGGTCTGTTTTTCGACCGCGCGGGCCGACTCTGGTTCGGCCATGACCATGCGCTCGTGGTCCTCTGGCCTGATGCACCTGCGTCCTGGGCGGATAGTGAGCGCCTCAGCTCGCGGACTCTGCCGGGGCGCGCGAACGGCCTTGATCCGCGCACTGGCCGCCTGCGCTGGCCGACCGCGCCCGGTCAGGCGTTTCGCTACGGTCTGCCGGAAGGCCTGACGACCTCTGGCGTGCGGGCGATTTATCAATCGCTCGACGGACGCATCTGGATTGGCCATAACGACGGATTGACCGGCTGTGACGACGACGCTTTCCGCGAATACGGCAGTCATCAGGGCGTGAGCGGCAATGCCGTGAATTCATTCGCCGAAGACCGCGATGGCAATCTCTGGATCGGGACAGACACCGGCGGTGCATTGAAAGTGGCGCAGAATGGCCCGACCAGCTATGGCACTGCCGAGGGACTCGGTCACGCCTGGATAGCTTCTGTCAGTGAGAATTATGCGGGCACTCTTTATGTGGTCAGCGGCGAATTGATGATCAGTCAGTTCAACGGGCAGCGGTTCACTTTTGTCCGGCCAGATCTTCCCGCGCGCCTGACCGCAGTGATGCCCGCGCGCGTCGCGTTGCAGGACCGCGTCGGCGAGTGGTGGGTCGCGACCGCCGAAGGCTTGTTTCGCTTCCCGCGTGTCGAGCGGTTGGAACAGCTTGCGCACACGCAGCCGAAGCGGGTCTACACAACGGGCGACGGCCTGCCTTTCAACAAGGTGGTCCGGCTCTGTGAAGATTCGCGCGGCGATCTGTGGCTGGCAACGCGGGCATCCGGGCAGCCTGCATTGACGCGCTGGGACCGCGCGACCGGGACGTTTCATCATTACTCGGCCGACGACGGATTGCCGTCGTTTGAGGGAGTAGGGCGCTTTACGGAAGACGGCGCGGGCAATCTGTGGGTGGGGTTGCGCGGGGCGGGACTTGCGCGTTACGCGAATGGCCGGTTTACGCTCGTCAGCACCGGCGACGATTCACTTTCGAGTGAGTTGGTGTTGACATACTGTGATCAGTCGGGCCGCCTCTGGCTCGCCCTGTCCGGCGGCCGGTTGATGCGCTGTGATAATCCGACCGAAGCGCAGCCGCGGTTTGCGCCATTCTCCCGCGTTTCCGACTGGCGCGGCCTCGACATTCTTTGTCTCACAGATGATCAATGGGGGCGGCTCTACCTGGGCACGGCGCGCGGCATCGAGCAACTCGATCCGGCGACCGGGCGCAGCCGGCATTATACGACCGCCGACGGTTTGAGCAATAACGAGGTGACGTCGGCTTTCCGCGACCGCACGGGCGCGCTCTGGTTCGGCACACTTGATGGTCTGTCGCGACTCACGCCGTCCCGCGATGCGCTCCGCGCGCCGCCGCCCGTGCTGATCAGCGGCCTGCGCATCGCGGGCAATCAGTACGCGGTCTCGGAACTGGGCGAGGCCGGCATTGAAGGATTTACTCTGGAGCCATCCCAGAATCACCTGACGGTTGATTTCTTCAGCCTCAGTTTCAGCGCGGGCGAGACGCTGCGGTATCAATACCGCCTCGAAGGCGGCGAGCCGGACTGGAGCGCGCCCGGCGAACAGCACAGCGTCAGCTTTGCCAACCTTGCGCCGGGCAGGTATCGGTTTCTGGTGCGCGCCGTGACCAGCAATGGCCAGGTCAGTGAACAGCCGGCGATGATTTCCTTTCGGATTCTGCCGCCGGTCTGGGAGCGCTGGTGGTTTCTCGCGCTGGTTGGATTGATGATCGCCGCGGCCACTGTCTTTTTCTATCGCTATCGCGTCAGCCAGCTCGTTGAACTCGAACGAGTCCGCACGCGCATCGCCACCGACCTGCACGACGACATCGGCTCCGGCCTGTCGCAGGTCTCGGTGCTGAGCGAAGTCATCAACCGGCGCGCCGGCCATGACCCGACCGTGGTCGAGCCGCTCCTGATGATCGCCGGCCTGTCGCGCGACCTGGTTGACTCGATGAATGACATCGTCTGGGCGCTCAATCCGCAGCGCGACCGGCTGAGCGACCTGACCCACCGCCTGCGCCGCCTGGCCAGCGACGTTTTCACCGCGCGCGAGATTGATTTCGAGTTCACCGCGCCTGAAATGCAGCACGACCTGAAACTCGGCCCCGAAACGCGCCGCGAAGTCTTCCTGATCTTCAAGGAGAGCGTCAATAACATAGTGCGCCATTCCGGCTGCACTAAAGCCGGGATTGAATTCAGCCATGAATCCGGCTGGCTGATTCTGAGCCTGCGCGACAACGGCAAAGGCTTCGACCCGGCGGCCCCCTGCGACGGCAACGGGCTGGCGAGCCTGCGCGAGCGCGCGCGGCGAATCGGCGGCACGCTGGAAATAATCTCTGATGACGGGCGGGGCACGACGGTCAGATTGAAGGTCCCGCCCGGTCGCCGCGCCCGCAGCAAGGGCGCGGGCAAATGAATGGCCCCGCATATTCATGTGGGGCCGAACTGGGCGTTTTTAGTGTAGGCTGCCTGGCAGCTGTTCAGCGGTTGTTACTTTTACGAGCGACAGGCAAACAAATCATGTCAGCGCCGACAGACAGGCAGATCAGCGGCGATCAGTCAGTGCCGGAAATAATCAGGGTCGCCATCGTCGAGGACGTGCGCGCGTTGCGTGAAGGTTTCTGGATGCTGATTGACGGCATGCCGGGTTTTCGCTGCACCGGGCGCTTCCGGACGATGGAAGAGGCGCTCGACCAGATCGGCCTTGATCTGCCCGACGTGGTGCTGGTGGACATTGGCCTGCCGGGGATGAACGGCATCGAAGGCACGCGCCTGCTCAAGGAACGCCACCCCGCCCTGCTCGTGCTGATGTTGACTGTTTATGACGACGACGACCGCATTTTCAACGCGCTCTGCGCGGGCGCGAGCGGTTACCTGCTCAAGAAGACGCCCCCCACCCGCCTGCTCGAAAGCATCGGGGAGGCAGTCTGTGGTGGGTCCCCGATGTCGCCGGAAGTGGCGCGCCGCGTGGTCACGCTCTTTCAGCAGTTCGCGCTGCCGGAGCAGGCCGATTACAGACTGACGCCGCACGAATTGCGCCTGCTGAAACTGCTGGTCGAAGGCCACAACTACAAAACCGCGGCGGCGAGGCTCGGCGTCACGGTCAACACTATCTGCTTCCACATCCGCGGCATCTACGAAAAACTACAGGTCCATTCCAAGTCAGAAGCCGTCGCCAAGGCCCTCCGCGAACGCCTGATCAAATGGTGATGGGCGAGTAGCGAGGGCGCCATACTACCCAGCCATTGCATACCTCTTGTTCCCACCGGACCTGCCACCGGGATAAATGAAGCGAGTGCATCATTCAGAACCCTGGAATGCGAGCGCACTACCCTGGGAGCGCGAGCGTCCCGCTCGCCTGATTGCCGGAAAAGGCCCGCGCGAATTCCATGTGGCCCTGAACCCAGGCCTGGCGACCGGGACGCTCGCGCTCCCAGGCGCTTCGCGATTTATCCACAGGCCCGAGACAGATTACCACCTGAACATGTGGCGACTGCCGATTTGATTTCGAGTATCTATTACTGCGCGAAGAGGCAACGAGCCGTGACGCTTACATAACAATACTGAAGACCTCTGACCAGAGGCGCCATGCCCGGAACCACCCGGCATCTCCCCCACGACCCGGCGCCGAAATCCATCAGGAATTCCAAGGGCCTGATCATAAGCAGGCGAAGGCAGCCGCAGCCCGGCCCGGGGAAGAACCCGAATCCGACAGGGAGGAAAGTCATGCAAACACCATCGACGTCAAACAACCGCTCAACGATCCTGTCATCAGTCAACCGTCTCACTTGCCTCGGACGAAGCCCCTCGCGCCGGCGCCTTCATCTGCTCATTTCACTGGCGGTCTCTCTGCTCGTGACAGCATCGGGGATGTTGATCTATTCGCGGGCGGGGCAGCCGGTGAGCAAACAGGCGAGTACTGAGCCCGGACGCGCATCGTCAGCCGTGAGAGAGTTGAAAATTCATGGCCCCTTCCTGCTGACCAGAGAGGAGCTGGCGAAGGCAGGCCAGCGGGCCAGGAAATTCAGGCCGGACCCCGATGACAGTGATGATTTCGATGACTCCAATCCGGCCGGGCCCTGCATTGGCCCGTTCTGTCCTGAGGCGCGGGCGGGAGAGAGTACTCTTCAAATTCGCACTCCCCCGCCCACCAGCACACCCTGGGAGGTTGACCCCGCCATCGGGGCGCTGGACCCGCAGATCGCCGCCAGCAGAACGTCACTGGTGGTCACGGCGGGAGTCAAGATCGCGTTCTACGGCAAGGACGGGAAGCTGCTCGCGCCCGCGCTCTTCACCAAAGAGTTCTTCAAACCGCTGTGGGATCCGGCCCGGGCAGACAACATCAACACGTTTCTCAACCTGCCGCCGAGCGACACTTACAAATGCGATCCGACGGACCCCGACAATCCGAAAAGCAATCGCTGTCTCAAAAAATATTTCGACACGCGGGTAGTCTTTGATGGATACCGCCACCGCTTCTGGGTCGGCGCGCTCGCCAGAAACGTCTCTTCCCCGAGTGAGCATCAGGACAGCATGGGTAATTTCATCCCGACCTCTCTGGCCGTCACGCGCACGAAATTTCTGCTCGGCGTCTCGCTCACCGAAGACCCGCGCGATGGCTTTTACATGTACTGGTGGGACGCGAACGTTGATGACGGACGCTGCTTCAACACGACGGGGGATGAATGCCCCGACCCCGCGCTGCAACCCGGCGACGGCTACCGGCCGGGCGACGGGTCCGATTACCCCTGCATCGGCATCTCCGAAAAATACTTCCTCCACGCCAACGCCGTCGGCAACGGCCTGCTCGACAAGTTCCCCCAGCCCGGCGCTGACAAGCTGCGCTACACCATCATCAACGTCATGCCCGCCGACGCGCTGGCCAACGGCAACGTGGCGCCGGAGCCGAGCTGGAGCTACTGGAACATCAGATACCCGGCGAACAGCAACAACATTTTCAGGAATAATGCCATCCAGCCCGCCGTCCATCACGGCGCTGCTCCAGCCGCGGCTGCTTTCCTGGCCAGCACATTGAGCGATCAGACGATGATCGTGTGGTATTTCACCCCCCTGCAGGGGCCGGTCAGCCCTCCGCTTAACTTTGTGAATGTGCCGGTCGGCAGGTTCAGCGGGGTTTCGGACGCCCCGCAGAAAGCCTTCCCCTTCCAGTTTGCAAATCTGATCCGGGTCGGCAACCTTGGCAACATCGCCCTGAAAGCGGCTTACCGGAATAACAGGCTGTACGTCACCTGGCAGGATTGCGTGGTCTGGCCTGACGCCAAAGCCTCCGGCTGCGTCAACGCCATTCGGCTGGTGAGTTTCGACATCCCTACCTTCTCCAGAATGATTGACCGCTCCTTCGGCGAACGCAATATCTTCGACGACGGGCCGAAAGACCTTGTCTACTACGGCAACCCGGCGGTCGAGGTGAATAAGGACGATCACAAGGTGGTGGTCTACACCCGCTCCGGCGCGAACGTCTATCTCGAAGCGCGCTACAGCGCATACTTCGCCAACGAACCCGACATTCGCCCCAGTGCGCTCCTGCACGCCGGCGAATTTCCGGTGGGCACGGCCCCTCCGCCGAAACCTGCGCCCCCGCCGAAACAGCAGTTGGGCATGGTCGGCCAGCTTGATACGGGCGGCATCGCCGTTGACCCGTTCGACGACACGGCGGTCTGGATGGCCCACGCCTTCGCTTACAAGATCGACGACAAGAACGGGGGCGTGAAACTGGCCGTCGGCAAAGTCTTCGGCCAGAAGTACAGCGACCTGTTCTTTCCGGAAAACCCGGCGGCCCTGGCGGGCGCCGTGCATCAGGGCGGGCAGATGCAGGTGGCCGGGATGATCGGGAATCAGGGAGACGGCGCGGCTGAAGTCGTGCCTTTCGCGGTCTACCTCAGCCGTCCCGATGCCGACGACCTGCTGCTCGGCGAGTTCCGCCTTGACCAGCCGGCCCTTGAATCCGGAGAGAAGGCGGGCTTCAGAGTGAAAGTCGCCATCCCGCCACAACTGCGTCCCGGAGAGTATTTCGTCAAAGTGGTGATCAACCCTCATCGTCAGGTTGACGAGTACAGTCAGGACAATAACAGCGCGTTTGCACAGAAGCCCCTGCGAGTCGTTGGGCGAGGGGCTTCTTCCGTGAATTAGCCGAGTGGGAGGAGAAATTTCATGAAGAATCACAACGCAAAGTATCAACTGATGACCATCGCCGCGCTCGTGGTGATTGTCGCCGTCACCGGCGCGAATCTGATCAGCGCGGGCGCGGCCCGCACCGACTTCCACACGACCGGAATGTTCGGCATCGCGCGAGGGCAGACCGCCCGCCTCAGCGTGGTCGGGGTCGAAGATCCCAACCTGGTTCCGCCCGGCCCGTGCCGCGTGGAGCTGAGCTTCGTGGGCAGCGAGGGCGAATTACTCCTGCCCGCAGTTCAGAGAGTACTCGAACCAGGACGCGCGATCTTCCTCGACCTGAACAGAGACTCACTTGACACTGCGGGACCCCGCATCGAGGTCCGCGCCATAGTCAGGGCCGAGTGCCCGTCCGATCCCTCCAGACAGGCTCTCATGCCCACGCTGGAAGTCTTCGACAACTCGAGCGGCAGAACTTCATTCGTACTCCCGCTGGTCAGGCACAACCACTCCGTTTCGAGTGGGGATGGCGTAGTGAGGTCCGGGCAGTGATCTGCGAGCAGCATCAGGGCACGCCAGGCGATGGCAACAGTAACCAGACCCTAAAAACTACAGGGAGGAGTCCCCATGTTTATCGCACGTCACTTTCTGCTCACCCTTTTGTTCACGGCCTTATTCCTCACCACGGCCCCGGCGCAGGACCCGGCCGCAGCGGGACAGCAGCGGCATGTGCCGCGGACCAGTATCTTCATCGAGCATAACCTCGTCCGCTTCACCACGCCCGGCGTGGAGCCGCAGCAATGGCGCGTCGAGGTCTTCGGCCAGGCCGGCGAATCGGTCTTCGACAGCGACTGGGTCTTCGCCGCCGCGCTCGAATGGCCGTTGCTCGACCAGGCGGGTCAGGCGGTCGGGAGCGGCCTCTACGCTTACACCCTCACGATCAAAGACTCTGCCGGCGAGACCACCCGCACCCAGCGCGGGCATGTGATCGTCAACCGCGCGGGCGAGGGCGACCGCGTCTGGGTGACCAGTGACAGTGAGGTCGGGGTCGGCGCGGCGGGCGACGGCACCCGGCTGACCGTCACCGGCAGCAGTGACGTGACCGTCGCCGGAGTGGAGGTTCCGGTCGTGCCGACACGCCGCGATGGCGAAGACCGCCGGGGTGGGACGAAGAGGACGGGCTCGGACAGAGCCGTGGGTGAGAGCCCGGCCACGCCGGCCAGCGGGACGCCGAATCAACTGGCGAAGTTCGCCGCTGACGGGACGACCCTGATCAACTCCTCAGTGATCGAGACCAATGCGGGAGACATCGGGATCGGGACAGCAGCGCCGGGCGGGGTCTTCGACCTGCAGCGCGCGAGCGCCAGCGACATCCTCGAGCGGCTCTGGAACACGGGCACGGGCGGGGCGAAGTTGCGTTATGTGGCGGCGACCGGCGCGACCTCGCAGTTGCAGTTTACGGACAACGCCGAGTGGCTGATGGCAATCGCGGGCAATAAGCACCTAAGCAAAAGTAATGCGGTATTTTGACCCGATCCCGGCAAGTATCTCGAAAAGAGCTTCCGTCATTCGCTTGAAGGATTGTGAAGCCTCCAGGGGCAACCACCTGTATTT
>Ga0070741_10002355_pt1 | contig 51416 bp, 56 predicted proteins | sample Coa_R1_4_FD_66440 | JGI IMG/M metagenome (GOLD analysis project Ga0070741, IMG submission 66440) | Surface soil microbial communities from Centralia Pennsylvania, which are recovering from an underground coalmine fire - Coalmine... | ecosystem: Environmental > Terrestrial > Soil > Unclassified ... | reverse complement strand
GTCGTGGCGGCCCGCGACCGGGTCCACCCCGCCGACGACGCTGGTGCCGCCGCCGAACGGCACGACGGCGATCCCGTAGCGCTCGCAGACGTCGAGCACGGCCGCGACCTGCTCGGGGCTGCCGGGGAGCACGACCGCGTCCGGCGCCGCCTCGAGCCGCCCGCTCCGCAGCCTGACCAGGTCGGGATAGCTGCGGCCCTTGGCGCGGCGCACGCGATGCTCGTGGGAGGTGAGGACGCTGGCGCGGTTGACGGCCCCGACGAGCGCCTCCGGCAGCGGCCTCGGGGGCGGCACGACGACCTCGTCGAGGGCCACCACGGAGGCCGGCTCGGCCGGCCCGAGCTCGTCGCGCAGCATCGCGAGGGCGTCGCCCGGCAGGGCGACGCGCCGCCCCTCCTCGCCCCAGCCCCACCACTTCATGCCGGCGCCTCCACCAGCGCCTCCTCGATTCCGGCGAGCGCGAGGTCGAGGCGGCGGCGAGCGGCCCGCCGCAGCATCGGCCCGCCGAGGCGCGAGATGCCTCGCAGGCGCTCGTCGCTCGTGAGCGCGACCGCCGTAGCCCCGTCGGCGCGCTCGAGGCGGATCTCCAGGCGGGAGGAGCGCAGCACCTTGGCGAACGGGCTGCCCTCGACCCGCTGCTCCCACACGTAGCGCTCCGGCCGCGCGGCGCTGGCGCAGCGGAAGTCGGCCCGCACCGGCCGGCCGCTGTCGGTCTCGAGCACGGTCGTCCACTGCGCGCGCTTGGCGCCCGCCGAGCCCCGCACGTCCTCGACCCGCTGCGCGCGCGGCCACCAGCGCGGGATCGCGTAGGGATCCGAGACGAGGTCCCAGACACGCTCGATCGGCGCGGCGATCACCCGCTGGCGCGAGACCCGCGGCACGGACGCGAACCCTACCGGCTACTCCGCGGCGGACTTCAGGCGCCTGAGATCGCGGACGAGGAGCAGGTGCTTCAGGTGGCCGCAGATCCCCGCCAGGCTCTCGAGGTTCTCGAGCGCCTCCTTGCGCCGCGCCTGGCTGCGCGAGCGGAGCCCCGGGCCGACGAGCTGCTCGAGCAGCGCCGCCTCGCGGTCGGCGGACGTGCGGAATACGCGGAGGTTGCGGGCGGCGACGCCGAACCGGGAGAGCTCGGCCGCGGCGCGCACGATCTCGAGGTCGGTCTCGTCGTAGACGGGCCGCCCGTCGCGCCGCTCCGGCTGCACGATCCCGAACTCCTGCAGCTCGCGCAGCATCGCGTCGGACACGCCCGCCTCCTCGAGCAGCTCCTCCTGCGTCAGCGTCTTGGTGGGAGCGTCGACCGAGGTGGCGCGGCGCACGACTGCCGCCTCGGCGCCACGCCGCGAGCCGGTGAAGTCGCCCGTCGCCAGCTCCTGGCGGATCACGCGCAGGGGCAGGAACTCGTCGCGCTGCATGCGCAGGATCGCGCGCAGGCGCTCGACGTCGGCCTGGCTGTAGAGGCGGTAGCCGCCGGGCGTCCGCTTGGGCGAGAGCAGCTTCTGGTCCTCGAGGTAGCGGATCTTGGAGATCGAGATGTCCTCGAACTCCTGGCTCAGGATCTTCGCCACGGCGCCGATCGTCAGCGCCTTCCGGGGACGGGACGGGGACTCCTGCGCGATCGCCATCAGCGCTCCAGGTAGCTCAGCTTGTACTTCCCGACCTGGATCTCGTCGCCGTCCTCGAGGCGGTGCGACTCGATCCGGCGGCGGTTGACGTAGGTGCCGTTGAGCGAGCCGAGGTCGTCCACGTAGAGGCCGTCCTCGCGGCGAACGAGGAGCGCGTGGTTGCGGGACACGGTGACGTCGTCGAGGAAGACGTCGGCGTCGGGGGTGCGGCCGATGCTCATCCGGTCGCGGTCGACCGGGAAGCTCTCACCCGCCCGGCCGCCGCCGGAGCGGATCACGAGCACCGCCCCCGCGCGATCCACCTCCTCCTCGACGTCGACGGGCTGGTACTCGCCCGTCTCCTCGTCCACCCTGTAGGCCGCCGTCGCCTCGCTGTCCTCGGCGCCGCCGAGAAAGGCGCCGCACTTCTGGCAGTAGTTGGCGCCCTCGGGGTTGACGAACCCGCACTCCGGGCAGTGCAGCGCCGCCATCCCTCGCGCTCACTCCTGCTCGGCGTCCGCGGGCGGCTGGACCTTGCCGAGCAGGATGTCGGTCAGCTTCTGGACGTCGTCGCCCGTGATCAGCGAGTCCCCGGCCTCGCGCTTGGCCCGGAGCCGGTTGACGAGCTCCGCGCGGAGGATGTCGATCCGCCCGTGGAGCAGCCGGCGCTCGTACGAGACGCGGCGCTCCTCGGCGGTCAGCTTGTCGATGAGCTCCTTGAGCTCCTCGTTGCTCATCGCGCTTACGTCTGGGAATGTCTCCTCCACGGGGTCCTCCTTCGCGGGGTCGCGGCACCACGCCGCGATTGCCGATTATATGCCCGGGGCGCAAAGCTCCACCTGAGCTTGAGGGCTTGCACGGCCGCCTTCACCGGGCGGCGCGGAGGCGGCTGAGACCGGCCTTCACGTAGAGGGCGGTAGCCGCGAGCGTGAGCGCCAGCCCGGCGTAGAAGAGCGCGGGCCCGGCCCAGCCGGCGACGGCGAGCGTGAGGAAGGCGCCGCTCATCACGAGCCAGACGGCCGCGCGCCCGACCCAGTTGATCTCGATGTCCACCCCTCTCCGGAGGCCGTACTCGGCGAGCGCGATCACGGCCAGCTCGCGCGCGGCGAGGACGGCGAGCGCCCAGCGCTCCACGAGCTCGAAGCGCCACAGGACGACGACGCCGGCGAGCACCGTGAGCCGGTCGACGACCGGGTCGAGGAGCGCGCCCATGCGGCTGTACTGGCCGGTGGCGCGGGCGAGCAGGCCGTCGAGGTAGTCGCCGGCGGCGATCGCCAGGTAGATGGCCGCGGCAGCCGCGGAGCGCCCGTCGCCGGAGCGGAGCGCGAGCGCCAGGAACGCGGGGATCGCGGCCAGGCGGGCGTACCCGACCAGGTTGGGCAGCGTCCACGGACGCAGCGGCTGGCCGCGGCGGGTCGCGCGCGGCGCCGGCCCCGACCGGTCGAGGCCGAGCAGGCGGCGCCTACTCGGTGCCCTCGCCATCGAGCAGGGCGCGGATGGCGCCCGCGTCGGCAAGCGGCACGCGGGCCTCCGCCCCCGTCCGCCGCACCTGCGCCTCCGCCGCGCCTTCCGCGAGCGCGCGGCGGCCGATCACGACCCGCAGCGGGCATCCGAGGAGCTCGGCGTCGGTCAGCTTCTCCCCCGCCCCGGCGCTGCGATCGTCGTAGAGCGCCGCGACGCCAGCGGCGGTGAGCGCCTCGTAGAGGCCGCCGGCGGCGGACGCCACGGCCTCGTCGTCGCCGAGCGCGACGACCTCGACCTCCCACGGCGCGATCGCCCGCGGCCACACGATCCCCTTCTCGTCCGCGCCCTGCTCGACCGCGGCGGCGACGATCCGCGCCGGGCCGATCCCGTAGCTGCCCATCACGATCGGCCGCTCCGAGCCGTCCTCGTCCAGGTAGGTGGCGCCCAGCGGCTCCGAGTAGCGCGTGCCGAGCTTGAAGATGTTCCCGACCTCGATCGCCGGCTCGATCTCGATCGGGTGGCCGCCCGGCGCCAGGTCCCCTGGCTCGACCGCGCGGATGTCGAGCTCCTCGAAGGAGAAGTCGCGCCCGGGCGCGATCCCGATCAGGTGGGTGTCCGGCTTGTTCGCGCCCCCGAAGTAGCCCTCGCCCTGGATCGCGGCGTCCTTGATCACGGGGACCCGGGCGCCCACCGGGCCGATGAAGCCCGGCGGCCCGAGCTCGGCCTCGATCTCCTCCGCGCTCGCAAGCCGGAAGTCCGCCCCCAGCGCGTTGCGGGCCTTGACCTCGTTCAGGCGATGGTCGCCGCGGACCAGCGCCAGCACCAGGCCCCGCCCCTCGACGACGAGCGGCAGCGCTTTCAGGGCCGCGCCGGGCGGGACCCCGAGCGCCTCCGAGACCTCCGCGACCGTGGTCAGCCCCGGCGTCGGCACCTCGCGCGGGGCGTCCAGCGCCGGCGGCAGCTCGACCGGCTGCGGCTCCGCGCTCGCCACCTCGACGTTGGCGGCGTAGCCGGGCGCGAGCGCGACCTGGTTCTCGCCCGCCTCGCAGGGCGCCATGTACTCGTGGGCGCCCAGGCCGCCCATCATCCCCACGTCGGACTCGACCCGGTACCACCGCAGCCCGCAGCGGTCGAAGATCCGGTCGTAGGCCCGGATGTGGAGCTCGTAGCTCCGCGCCAGCCCCTCCTCGTCGCGGTCGAAGGAGTAGGAGTCCTTCATCGTGAACTCGCGCGTGCGCAGCACGCCGGCGCGCGGGCGCGGCTCGTCGCGCTCCTTGACCTGGAGGTGGTAGAGGATCATCGGCAGCTCGCGGTAGGAGCGGACGTCGCGGGCGACGTGGTAGGTGACCGCCTCCTCGTGGGTCATCGCCAGCACGTGCTCGGCCTCCTTGCGGTCGCGGAGCTTGAAGAGCTCGGGGATCCCGTAGCGGCCGGTGCGCCGCCAGGGCTCGGCCGGCTGGAGGACGGGCATCAGCATCTCCTGGGCGCCGATCGCGTCCATCTCCTCGCGGATGATCGCCTCGACCCGCTTGATCACCCGGTAGCCGGCCGGAAGCCAGGTCCAGAGCCCCGCGCCGAGCTGGCGCACGAGCCCGGCCCGCAGGAGCAGGCGGTGCGAGACGGCCTCGGCGTCTGCCGGGTCCTCGCGGAGCGTGGGAAGGAAGTAGCCGGAGAGCCGCGTCACGCGCGGGCCAATCTACCTTGCGCCGGCGATCCGGCTCAGGCCCGGGTGAAGCGCCGTCCCGCGGTCGGCGAGGCCGCCTCGTCGAGCCGCACCTTCGCCCGCCGGGCCCCCGGCTCCGGCCTCCCGGCGCCCGCCGGAGCCGCCTCGCCCTCGGCGGCCTCCCTCTCCATCCGGGCGATGCGCTCCGGCGTGAGCTCGCCGGCGTTCTCCTCCTCGATCCGCGCCAGCCACTCGGCCCCCTCGGCCGCCCGCTCGGCGTCCACCTGGACCTCGCCGTCGTGGCCGAGCGACTTGTCTATCTCCTCGAACAGGGCGTCCACCAGCTGCGCCTGCGGGACCTTCCGAAGCGGCTTCCCGTGGGCGAAGATCAGCCCCTCGTTGCGCGCCCCGGTGATGCCGAAATCGGCGTGCGAGGCCTCCCCGATCCCGTTGACCGCGCAGCCCAGGACCGCGACCTCGATCGGCTCCGCGTAGGCCTCCAGCCGGGACTCGATCTCCGCGACCACGGTGTCCATGTCGAACTGGAGCCGCCCGCAGGTCGGGCAGGCGATCAGGACCGGGCCGCGCTGGCGCAGGCCGAGGGCCTTCAGGATCTCCCAGGCGACCTTCACCTCCTCCTCGGCGTGGAAGGTCGAGAGGCTGATCCGGATCGTGTCGCCGATCCCGTCGGCGAGCAGGGCCCCGAGGCCGACGGCGGACTTGAGCGAGCCCGACCACTTGGTGCCCGCCTCGGTGATCCCGAGGTGGAGCGGGTAGGGGATCCGCTCCGCAAGCTTGCGGTTGGCGGCGATCGTGTTCGGCACGCTCGTGGACTTCACGGATACCTTGAAGTTCTCGAAGCCGAGCGACTCCATGAGCTCGACGAACTCGACGGCGGCGCCGACGAGGGCCTCGACGGGGTCGCGGCGCTCGAGCTCGTGCAGGTGCTTGGGCAGCGAGCCGGAGTTGACGCCGATCCGCATCGGCACGCCCGCCTCCTCCGCCCTTTGCACCACCTCGGCCACCTTCTCCCGGCCGCCGATGTTGCCCGGGTTGATGCGGATGCAGTGGGCGCCGGCGTCGATCGCCTTCAGCGCCAGGGTGTGGTTGAAGTGGATGTCGGCGATGACCGGGATCGGGGAGCGCCGGACGATCTCCCGCAGGGCCTCGGCGTCCTTGTCGCGGGGCACCGCGACGCGCACGAGGTCGGCGCCCGCCTCGGCGACCTTGCGGATCTGCTCCATGGTCGCCTCGACGTTCGCGGTCTCGGTCTTGGTCATCGTCTGCACGGCCACCGGCGCGCCACCGCCGATCGGCACGCCGCCGACCCAGATCTGCCGCTTCGAGGCCATGAGTCCAGACGGAGGATAGGGGTCCGGCAATCCCGGCGGGCCCGCCTTCCGTATGTGCGAGCGGGATGGGCACTTCACGCGCGTTCGGCCGCCTGGGCGCCTGGCTTGCGGGCGCGCTCGCCGCGATCCTCGTGATCCCTGCAACGAGCCTCGCGAGCTTCCACCTGATGGACGTGCGCGAGGTGTTCCCCGGCTCGGCGGCGGATCCCGGCCAGGACTACGTCGAGCTTCAGATGTACGCGTCCGGGCAGAAGTTCGTCGCCGGCCACACGCTGACCGTCTACGGCCCGACCGGGTTGGTGGCGGCCGCCGCGACCTTCACGGGCGACGTGCCCAACGGCCGAAGCCAGGACACGATCCTGATCGGCGCCAAGTCCCAGGTGCTCGGGGTCGCGCCCGACCTCGTGGCCGCTGGGCTGACCGCGATCGACCCGGCGGGCGGCGCCGTGTGCTGGGCCACCGACCAGCTCACGCCCGTGGACTGCGTCTCCTGGGGCAGCTTCAGCGGCACGACCAAGTCCCCGTCGGGAACCCCCGCGCCCGCGATCGCCGACGGGTCGGCGCTCCGGCGCACGATCGAGCCGGGCTGCCCCACGCTGCTCGAGGCCGCCGACGACACGGACGACAGCGCCACCGACTTCCTCGCCGCCACCCCCGACCCGCGCAACAACTCGACGCCGCCGAGCGAGAAGCCCTGCCTGCCGCCGGACACCAGGATCACGAGCGGGCCGAGCGGCCGCACGCGCGATCGCACGCCCACGTTCGCCTTCAAGGCGATCCCCGCCCAGGGCGCCAGGTTCCGGTGCAAGCTCGACTCGAGCCGCTACCGCAAGTGCTCGAGCCCCTACACGCTGCCGCGCCTCAGCCTCGGCCGCCACACGTTCCGGGTCAGGGCCGCCAACCGCTTCGGGGCCGACCCGAGCCCCGCGAGCCGCCGCTTCAAGGTCGTACGGCGCGGCTAGCTCCCTGACCGCAAACGACGCGGCCGCGGCCGCGCCGGCGATGGCCGGCTCGATCCGGCTACGTCGCGCGAACTCGGCGATCCGGCCGGGGCCGCCGCCGATCCGGCCGCCTCGGGTAACGTAGCCCGGCCGTGGACGCCACCCTCTACGCGATCCGGATCTCCCACCCCGCGCGGGCGGCCGCCCTGATGCTCGCCCACAAGGGGATCGAGGCGCGGATCGTGAACCTGCCGCCGGGGAGCCAGGCCGTCGCGCTGCGGGCGCTCGGCTTCCGGGGCGGCACCGTCCCCGCGCTGAAGCTCGGCGGGCGGCGGATCCAGGGCTCGCGCGAGATCGCGCGCGCGCTCGAGGAGGTTGCGCCAGAGCCACCGCTCTTCCCCCGGGATCCCGCCCTGCGGGCCGCGGTCGAGGAGGCGGAGCGCTGGGGCGAGGAGACCTACCAGCCGATCCCGCGGCGGATCTTCCGCTGGTCCGTCGCCTCGAGCCGGCGTATGCGCGAGCGGCTCGCCCGCGCGGCCGGGCTGCCCGCGCCTGCCGTCTCGGGCCAGCTCATGTGGCCGCTCGCATGGCTCTACGCGAGGGCGGAGGACGGCGGCGAGGAGGCCGTGCGACGCGACCTCGAGGCGCTGCCCGGGTGCCTCGACCACGTGGACGAGCTGATCGCGGCGGGCACGCTCGGGGGCGAGGAGCTGAACGCGGCCGACTTCCAGATCGGGACTACGACCAGGGTGCTGCTCAACCTCGCCCCGCTCCGCCCCCTGACCGAGGGCCGGCCGGCCGCCGAGCACGCGCTTCGAGTCGCTCCCCGGTTCGGCCGCGAGGCGCCGCTCGACCTGCCGCCCGGTTGGGTCCCGGCGCCCGCCGCCCGCGCGCGAGCCGCTCGCAGCGGCCAGCGCTAGCTCACCCGGCCCACGCCTCCAGCACCCAGCCGAGGTGGTAGGGCCGGTCCGTGCGGTTGAGCTCGAGCGGCCCGTCGAGCCAGGCGAGCGCGGGCCGCGCCACGTAGGCCGTGGCCGTGTTCAGGTAGAGCAGGCCGCGCGACAGCGGCCGGCGGCGGCGGATCGAGCGGTAGACGATCCCCGCCTCCCGATCCACCATCGTGGCGCCGAGCTCGTTCTCGCCGGCGAGCCACCGAAGGCCGCCGAGCGCCGCCTCGCGCCAGCGGGGATCGCCCGTGACCTCGCTGAGCGCGGACAGCGCCACCGGCGCCATCGCGTCCTGGTGGACGGAGTAGATCTCGAACGGCTCGACGACCACCCCGCGCTGGGCGTCGTAGAGCCACGGCCAGCCCCCGTTGGGGCGCTGGAGCGCGAGCAGCGCCTCGGCGACCCTCCGCGCCGCCGCGAGCGCCTCCGCGTCACCGCGCTGCGCCGCCCGCGCCAGCGCCAGGACGCCGTAGATCTCGGTCGCGAAGTTCGGGAAGTCCTGGCGCCGGCCGCGGCTCCGGTGCAGGAGCAGGCCGCTGCCGGTCGTCGCGGAGCGCCGCAGGTGCTCGCCGAGGGCCGCCTCGTAGAGGTCGTGGACCCGCTCGGATCCCGCCACGTGAAGCTGCTCGGCCGCCCCGATCAGGATCCAGCTCAGCTCCAGCCCCTCGAGCCGCCGCAGGCCGCCCTGCGCCGCCGTGAGCTCGTCCAGCCGCCGGATCACGGCCTCGCTCGCCGGACGCTCCAGGCGCGCGTCGGCCCACAGGACCAGGCCCAGATCGCCGGCCCGCAGCTCGGGGGCCGCGAGCTCGTCGTGGACCAGCTCCGCGAGCTCGCCGCAGTCGAAGCCGTGCCGGATGCCCGCCCGCTCGGCCCGCGTGAGCCCGATCAGCACGATCAGCGTGTAGCGGAGCGAGCGGCCGCGCCGCTGCATCCCCGGCGGCGCGACCTCGTGGCAGAACGCCCCGTCTTCGAGGCGCATGGCGGGAAGCGTCGCGAGCGCGAGCTCGACCAGCCGCGAGGGGGTCGCGGCGGCGCTAGGCAGGGACACGGTCCTGCGGGCGCAGCGCGGGCGGCTCGGCGGGGACCGGCACGTCGTAGATCGTGATCCCGCGCCCCAGCAGGCGCTCGAACTCCGCGAACAGGGCGCTGAGGCGGATGGCGAGGATCTCGCCGCGGCCCAGGCGCACCGAGCGGCCCCCGGCGCCGAGGATGGCCTCGCGGAAGGCGCGCTGGAGGCGCGGGTTCGTGTCGATCCGGCCCGGGGCGAGCCGGGGGTTGTGAACGAGCGTGCGCACCACAAGCTCCTCCCCGTCCCAGCCCCGGCAGCGGGCGTCGAAGCGGCGGGCGGCGAACACGTCGAGCGGGAACGGCGGCTCGCGCGTGCACTCGAAGCAGTGGTACATCGTGATCACCCCCGTGCCGCAGCCGAAGAAGAGCTGCAGCGCGTCCGCGGCGGCTATGCGCGGGAAGGGCGTGCCCTCGCCGAACGGCGTGGCGGCGCGCTCGTGCCCGGCGACGATGGAAGCGGCGCCGCGGCCCCGGGCGCTCACCGAGTGGGTCGGGTGGATGCTCCGGAGCGTCCCCTCCCGGCGCCGGAACTCCTCGCTGATCGCACCCATCCGCGACGGCGTCGAGCGCACGTCGAAGACGGGATCCGCCGCCAGGTGCTCGATCGCGGGGCCGCTGAGCGGAAAGGCGGGCATCGTGACGAGCCCCTGGGAGCCGACGACGGCCTCCAGCGCCTCCACCACGGTGGCCGGGCCCCGCTCGAAGCTGCCGAAGGCGCTCATCGCCGCCTGGACGAAGCAGGCGTCGCCCCGCGAGAGGCCGCAGTCGCGAAGCGCGCGCTCCACGTCCTCGCCCGCGAGCGGGGTCGGGCGCAGGCCCTCCCGCGCGCGGTAGCGGGCGCTCCGGTAGCGGCGGCGAGCGGCGCGGATGCCATCGCGAACCGGGCGCGGGAGGCGCCGCGCCGCCTTGCGCACTAGCTCGCCGGGTGCCTGCACTCAGGCGGAGTAAAGCGCCTCGATCTCGTCGGCGTACTTCTCGGCGATCGGCCTGCGCTTCAGCTTCATCGTCGGCGTGAGCTCGTCGCCGCCGGGCTGCCACTCGCTCCCCAGCAGCCGGAAGCGCTTGATCTGCTCGACGCGGGAGAGCTTGGCGTTGGCCGCGTCCACCGCCTCCCGGACCGCGGCCACGGTCCGCTCGTCGGCGGCCAGCTCGGCCAACGAGCCCGCCTCGATGCCCTGCGAGCGCGCCCACGCGGGGGCGTAGTCGGGGTCGAGGGTGATGAGGGCCACGTTGTAGGGGCGCCCGTCGCCGATCGCCACGCACTGCCCGATCAGCGGGCTCGCCGCCTTCACGGTGGCCTCGATGTTCGCCGGCGACATGTTCTTGCCCGCGGCGTTGATGATCAGCTCCTTCTTGCGGTCGACGATGCGCAGGTAGCCGTCCTCGTCGAGCTCGCCGACGTCGCCGGTGTGGAGCCAGCCCTCGGCGTCGATCGCCTCGGCCGTCTTCTCCGGCTGGTTGCGGTAGCCGGCCATCACCGCCTCCCCGCGCACCAGCACCTCGCCGTCGCCGGCGATCCGGACCTCCCAGCCCGGCGCCGGGGGCCCGACGGTGCCGAGCTTCACCCCCCCGGGCGGGTTGATGGTCACGACGCCGCAGGTCTCGGACATCCCCCAGAGCTCGCCGATCCTGATCCCGATCGCGTGGAAGAACTCGAGCACCTCGGGCGGGGTGGGCGCGGCGCCGACGTTGACCGACTTGGCCTCGTCGAGCCCGAGCGCGGCCCGAAGCGGCGCGAACATCTCGCGGTCGGCGGCGGCCACGGCGGCGGCGAGCTCGGCGGGCACCGGCTCGCCCGCCTGCTCGAGCCGCACCTTCTCGAGCGCGGCCGCGAGCGCCTCGCGCGCCTTCTCCCCGGCCTCCCCGGGCAGCGCCGCCAGCTTGGCCTCGAGCCCCGCCTTGAGCTTCTCCCAGATCCGCGGGACGGCGAAGAAGAAGGTCGGCCGCACCTTCGGCAGGAAGTCGATGATCTCGCGCGGGTTGCCGAGCACGTAGATCGTGGCGCCGAGGATCACGGGCAGGTAGTAGTTGGCGCCCCGGTCCGCGATGTGGGCGCTCGGGAGCCAGGAGATGACCTTGGCTCCCCGCTCCGGGAACTCGACGATCCCGTCCACGCAGGCCACCAGGTGCATGAGGCTGCGGTGCGTGAGCTGCACGCCCTTCGGGGGACCGGTCGTCCCCGAGGTGTAGATGAGCGTGAGCAGGTCGTCCGGCTCGACCGAGTCGACGCAGGGGGAGGGATCGAAGCCGGGGTTGGCCGCCTCGAGCTCGGCGAGCGAGCCGGTGCCGCCGGGCCCGTCGACGACGATCAGGTGCTCGACGCCGGGGAGCTCCGCGCGCGCCTGCTCGAAGGCGTCGAGGAATGCTCGCTCGACGATCGCGACCCTGGCGCCCGCGTCGGCCACGACGTAGCGGATCTGGTCAGGCGCGGAGGTCTGGTAGATCGAGAACGGCACCGCCCCGAGCGAGGCGGCCGCGAGGTCGAGGCAGAAGAACTCGGGGCGGTTGTTCATCATCAGCGCCACCGTGTCGCCCTTGGCGACGCCGAGCTCCGCAAGCCCGCCGGCGATCCGCGCCACCCGCGCCGCCAGCTCGTTCCAGCTCGTCGAGCGCTGCTCGTCGCCCTCGAACCAGATGATCGCCGCGTCGTCGCCCAGGCGGGCGACCGTGTCGCGGAACGCGGCCGCCAGGTTGCGGGCGTAGAGCCCCCGCCCGGGCCCCCCGGTTGCGTAGCTTGCGACGCTCGCGACCTCCATACCCCGGGGGGAAGCCTACATCGCCGCCCGGGGCCGCGGGGCGCCCGGCGCGGCTCCGCCCGCGCGACGGCGCCCGGGCTAGCGGCCGGCGAAGCCGCCGCCGGTGAGCCGGTCGATGTCGTTGGTGAGGCCCACGGCGAAGAGCATGAGCACGAGCACGAAGCCGACGACGCTGGCGCGCTCGATGACGCTGAAGGGGACCGGGCGCCCGCGCAGCTTCTCGACCAGGCTCCAGAAGATGTGGCCGCCGTCGAGCGGCAGGAACGGGAAGAGGTTGATGATCGCCAGCGAGAGGCTGATCACGGCCAGCAGCGTCAGCGCCTGGCGCGAGCCGGACTGGACCGCCTCGTTCGTCACCGCGGATACGCCGACGATGCTCGAGACCTGCTTGCGCTCCTCGGGCTCGAAGATGCGGGCGACGACGCCGACCGTCTCGCTCGTGACCCGCCACATGAACCTGCCCGCGAGGCTCGCCGCCTCCGGCACCGAGGGGTTGACGGGCGCGAAGGCCGCGCCTCGCATCTCGAAGCCCAGCCGGTGGCGCCCGGCCGAGGCGTCGTAGTACGGCGTCACCGAGAGGGCGAGCCGCCGCCCGCCGCGCTCGACGACCATGCGCACGGGCGTGGCCGAGCGGCAGCCGTCGACCTGGGGGCCGGGGCAGGCGTGGCTGTTGATCTCGTCCGAGATCGCCTCGGCGCGGCTCGTCGCGTCGCTCGGGTGGCCCACCCGCACCCCGTCCACGGCGATGATGCGATCGCCGGGGCGCAGGGCCTGGGCGGCTGGCGTCTGCTTCTCGATCGCGCCCACCTCGAGCGCCGTGGGCTCCCTGATCCCGAAGGCGAGGGCGAAGAGGAGCACGAACGCGAGGAGCAGGTTCATCGCCGGCCCCGCGGCGATCACGGCGACCCGCTTCCAGACCGGCTGGTGGTAGTAGGCGCGCGGCGCCACCTCCGGGTCGAGCTCCTCCTCCGGGTTCATGCCGGTGATCTTCACGAAGCCCCCGAGCGGCACGGCGCCGATCCCGTACTCGGTCTCCCCCCGGCGGATGCTGGCGAGCTTGGGCGGAAAGAACAGGTAGAAGCGCTCGACGCGCATCCCGACGGCCTTGGCGACGGTGAAGTGGCCCAGCTCGTGGAGGATGATCAGCGCCGCGAAGCCCGCGACCGTGAGGACCCAGCTCATCGCGGGCCCTAAACCCTGACGCGCCGGCAGAGCTCGCGGGCGCGCGCGCGGGCCTCGGCGTCGGCGTCGTAGACGTCCTGGAAGTGGCCGGGTGGAAGCGGCGCGATCGCCTCCAGCGTGCCCTCGACCACCTCGGCGATGCCGGTGAACGGGATCTCGCCCGCGAGGAACGCCTCGACGGCCACTTCGTCGGCGGCGTTGAGCACGCAGGGCGCCGTCCCGCCCGCCTCGCCGGCGCGCCGCGCTAGGGCCAGGCACGGGAAGCTGGCCATGTCCGGCTCCTCGAACGTGAGCCGGCCGGCGGCCACGAGGTCGAGCGCGGGAACATCCACGTCGGCCCGCTGCGGGTGGTGCAGGGCATAGGAGATCGGGACCCGCATGTCCGGGTGGCCCAGGTGCGCCAGCGCCGCCCCGTCGTTCAGGTGGACGAGGGCGTGGACCAGCGACTGCGGATGCACGACCACCTCGATCCGCGCGTAGGGCGTCGCGAACAGGTGGTGAGCCTCGATCATCTCGAAGCCCTTGTTCATGAGCGTCGCCGAATCCACGGTGATCCGCCCGCCCATCTCCCAGGTCGGATGGGCCAGGGCCTCGGCGGGCGTGACGCCCGCGAGGTCGGCGCGCCCGCGGAAGGGGCCGCCGGAGGCAGTCAGCACGAGCCGCTCCACGGCCCCGGGGCCAGCCGCCTGGATGAGCTGGTGAAGCGCCGAGTGCTCGGAGTCCACCGGGATGATGCGGGCGCCGCTCGCCTCGGCGAGGGCCATCACGAGCTCGCCGGCGGCGACGAGGCTCTCCTTGTTCGCGAGGGCTAGGTCGCGTCCCTCCGTGAGCGCGACGATCGTCGGCCCGAGCCCCGCGAACCCGACGATCGCGTTCAGGACCACGTCCGGGTTGGTGCGCGAGACGAGCTCGCGGACGCCCTCCTCCCCGGCCAGCACCCGGCCAGCGAAGCGCTTCGCAGCCTCCTCCGCCGCCGCCGGGTCGGCCAGCGCGATCGTGCGCACGCCGCGCTCCTGCGCCTGGGCGCACACCCGCTCGAAGCCGCGGCGGGCCGCCAGCCCGGCGAGCTCGAGCTCGCCGGAGGCGTCCACGACCGCCAGCGCCTGCTCTCCGATCGAGCCGGTCGAGCCCAGGATCAGCACCTTGCGCATCCGGCTGAGTGTAGGAGCCGGGCCCTGGCTATCGTGCGCCTGCGGTGGCCGCCAATCACCTCGTCGGTGCGCACCTCGGGCGCGAGCAGCCGCTCGCGGAGGCGCGGGCGCTCGGCGCCGACTGCGTGCAGATCTTCCTCTCCGACCCGCAGAGCTTCCGCAAGCCGCCCCCAAGGGCCGACGCGGAAGAGCTTCGCTCCTCGCCGGTGCCGGTCTACGTGCACGCCCCCTACCTCATCAACGTCTGCTCGCCGCGCAACAACGTGCGCTACGGATCGCGCAAGATCCTCCAGGAGACCTGCGAGGCGGCGGCCGAGATCGGCGCCGCGGCGGTGATCGTCCACGCCGGCCATGCGGAGGACGGGCTCGAGGAGGGGATCGGCCGCTGGTCGCGCACGCTCGAGATGCTGCGCTCCCCGGTGCCGGTCCTGATCGAGAACACGGCCGGCGGCGAGAACGCCGTCGCCCGCCGCTTCGACGCCCTGGCCCGCCTGTGGGACGCCGTCGCCTCCCACCCCGGCGAGAACCGGGTCGGCTTCTGCTTCGACACCTGCCACGCCCACGCCGCCGGCGAGGACCTGGACGGAGCCGTCGAGCGGGTGCTCGCGATCGTCGGGCGCATCGACCTGCTTCACGCCAACGATTCCCGCGACCCGCCCGGCACCGGGGCAGACCGCCACGCCAACCTGGGCCGCGGGCGGATCGGCGCCGAGGCGCTGCGGGCGATGATCCGGGCCGCCGGGGCGCCCGTCGTCTGCGAGACGCCCGGCACCGCCGACGACATGCGCGCCGACCTGGCGTTCGTCCGCGAGGCGCTCGGTCAGTAGACGAGCGCGACGCAGAGGTAGTAGCCGACGACGATCGTGAAGAGGACCGCGTCGAGGCGGTCCAGGAGTCCGCCGTGCGGCCCGAAGACGCGGCCCGTGTCCTTCACGCGCAGGTCGCGCTTGACGAGCGAGCAGAACAGGTCGCCGAGGGGCGCGGTCGCCGCCACGCAGGCCCCGATGATCAGCGCGTCCACGCCCGAGAGCCAGTCCTGGTAGAGGCCGGCGAACCAGAACGCGAACGTCCCGCCGGCGAAGCCGGCCACCAGGCCCTCGAGCGTCTTGTTGGGCGAGAGCCGGGGAGCGAGCGGGCGGCGGCCGGCGATGCGGCCGCCCGCGTAGGCCGCGGTGTCGGCGAGGAAGGTGCCGACCAGCACGTCGATCACCAGGGCGCCGCCGTGCGCGGGCAGGTCGCGGAGCAGCACGGCGTGCGCGAAGGGCAGCGCGATCCAGGCCACGCCGAGCGTGGTGATCGCCATCGAGGCGGTGACGCCCTCCCGCGAGGGACGCAGGGCCGCGATCGCGAACATCAGCGGGAACGTCGCGAGGGTCACGATCATCATCTGGTACTGGTCCCCGAAGTGGGCCGCGAGGGCCAGGCCGGCGGCGGCGAGGAGGGCCACGCCTCGCATCGGGCGCATGGCCGAGGCCATGTCGAAGAGCTCGTTCAGCCCGATCGCGGCCAGCATGATCATCGCCAGGGCGAAGGCGATCCCGCCCGCCGCGATCACGATCAGGGCGAAGGCGATCCAGGGCAGCGCCCAGACCACGCGCGCGGCCGTCTCGGAGCGGCGCGGCGCGCGCGGCGGGCGCCGGCCGCGGGGGCCGCCGGGGCGGCGGCGCGGCGGGCGGGCCGCGGGCTGAGTGCGCTCGCCGCCCGGCACGAAGTCCAGCTCGATGTCGGGGTCGAAGACGGGCAGTGGCCTGCGGGCGTCCCCGTCACGGCCGCGCCCGGATGCCTCCATGGGGTGCGAGCCTAAAGGTCAGCGCGCTCCGAAGCGGCGCTGGCGCCGCGCGAACTCCGCCAGCGACTCCTCGAACGCCGCCCGCGTGAACTCGGGCCAGAGCTCGTCGCGGAACACGAACTCCGAGTAGGCGCACTGCCAGAGCAGGTAGTTCGAGATGCGCTGCTCGCCGCTGGTTCGGATCAGCAGGTCGGGGTCGTGCATCTCGGGCGCGTAGAGGTGGCGGCGGAATTCCTCCTCCCCGCCGCCCGCGTACGCCTCGGCCGCGTCGAGGATCTCGGCGCGCCCGCCGTAGTTGAAGGCGACGAAGAGGGTGATCCGGCTGTTGGAGCGGGTTATGTCCTCGGCCCACTCCATGCGCTCGACGAGCGCCGGGTCCAGCCGGTCGCGCCGGCCGATGAACCGCATCCGGACTCCCTCGGCGCGGAGCTCGGGCGTCTCCGCCTCGATGCGCTCGCGGAACATGCGCATCAGGCCCTCGACCTCGGCCTGCGGGCGCGACCAGTTCTCGGTCGAGAACGAGTACACCGTGAGCTCCTCGATGCCCAGCTCGACGGCGTCGCGCAGGCGGTCCTTCACCACGTCGGCTCCCGCCCGGTGGCCCTCGAGCACGGGCAGGCCGTGCTTGCGCGCCCAGCGTCCGTTGCCGTCGGTGATGATCGCGACGTAGCGAGCGCGCTCGCTCATCTCGCCCGGGCTCCAGAGGGAGGCGGCGCCGGGGCGCTCACACCTCCATGATCTCTTCTTCCTTGACGCGGAGCAGCTTGTCTATCTCGGCGATCGCGGCGTCGGTCTGCTTCTGCAGCTCGGCCTCGGCGCGGCGCTCGTCGTCCTCGCCGACCTCTCCCTCCTTCTTGAGCTCCCGGAGGTCGTGCATCACGTCGCGGCGGATGTTGCGGACCGCGACCCGTCCCTCCTCGGCGACCCCGTGGACGACGCGGACGAGCTCGCGGCGGCGCTCCTCGTTGAGCTCCGGGATCTGGAGCCTGATCACGTTGCCGTCGTTGGACGGGGTGAGGCCCAGGTCGGACTCCATGATCGCCTTCTCGATCGCCCGGATCGAGCTCTTGTCGTAGGGGGTGATCGTCAGCAGGCGGGCGTCGGTGGCCGCCACCTGGGCGAGCTGGCGCAGCGGCGTCGTCGCCCCGTAGTAGTCCACCTCGATGCGGTCGAGCAGGTGCGGCGAGGCGCGGCCGGTGCGCACCGTGGCGAGCTCGTGGCGGCAGGCCTCGACCGACTTCGCCATGCGCTCTTTCGCGTCGGCGATGAACTCGTCGGTGATCTCGCTCATCTCGCTCTCCGGGAGGCGTCCGAGGTGACGAGTGTGCCCACGCGCTCGCCGCTCACGATCCTACCTATGTTGGCCTCGTCCGCCATGTTGAACACGTAGAGCGGGAGCCTGTTGTCCATGCAGAGCGAGAGCGCGGTCGAGTCCATGACGCGAAGGCCGCGCTCGATCGCCTCCCGATGCGTGATCTCGGGGATGAACTCGGCGTCGGGCACCTTCGCCGGGTCGTCCGAGTAGACCCCCTCGACGCCGTGCTTGGCCATCAGGATCGCCTCGGCGTGGATCTCCAGCGCCCGGAGCGCGGCCGCGGTGTCGGTGGTGAAGAACGGGTTGCCGGTCCCGGCGGCGAAGATCACCACCCGGCCCTTCTCGAGGTGGCGGATCGCGCGGCGGCGGATGTAGGGCTCCGCGACCTCGGTCACCTCGATCGCCGAGAGCACGCGCGTCTGGGCGCCGATGCGCTCGAGCGCGTCCTGGAGCGTGAGCGCGTTCAGGACCGTCGCGAGCATGCCCATGTAGTCGGCCGTGGCCCTGTCCATCCCGGCGGCGGCGGCGTCGAGGCCGCGGTAGATGTTGCCGGCGCCCACGACCAGGGCAATCTCCACGCCCTCCTGCGCCAGCGCGTGGACCTCGCGGGCGATCGCGTCCACCCGCTCGGGATCGGTCCCGTACTCGAGCGGGCCCATGAGCGCCTCGCCGGAGAGCTTCAGCAGGACCCGCTTGAAGATGGGCTCGGCCATCGCGGCCGTAACCCTAATGCGTCACTCGCCGCCGACCTCGAAGCGGGCGAAGCGCGCGATCCGGACGTTCTCGCCGGTCTTCGCCGCGAGCTCCGCGCGCAGCTCCTCGATCGTCTTGCCGTCGTAGCGATCCGAGCGCACGTGCTCCTGCTCGAGCAGCGCCACCTCCCGCTCCCACTTCGCGAGCTGCCCCTCGACGATCCGCGGCACGACGTCGTCGGGCTTGCCCTCCTCGCGCGCCCTGGCCTCGAGGACCCCGCGCTCGGCCTCGCGCTCGGCGTCCGGGATCTCGGCGGCGGACACGTACCGCGGCGGCGACGGCGACCCGGCGACGTGGATCGCGACCTCGTTGGCGAACTCCCGGAACTCGTCCGAGCGGGCGACGAAGTCCGTCTCGCACTGCACCTCGACCAGCACCCCCACCCTGCCGGTGGCGTGGACGTAGGAGGCGATCACGCCCTCGCTCGTGGCCCTCCCGCTGCGCTTCGCCGCGGAGGCCCGACCCTTGACCCGGAGGATCTCGATCGCCCGCTCGAGGTCGCCGCCGGCCTCGGCCAGCGCCGCCTTGCAGTCCATCACGCCCGCCCCGGTGCGCTCCCGGAGCGCCTTCACGTCGCTCGCCGAGATCGCCGTCACCCCGAGCCCCCCTCCGCCTCGGCAGCCTGCGCGGCGGCCTCCTCGGCCTCGCGGCGGGCCTGCTCCTCGGCCTCCTGGCGGCGGCGCTCCTCCTCCTCGCGCTGGCGGCGCTCCTCCTCCTCGAGGCGGCGCCGCTCCTCGGCCTCCCGCCAGGCGCCGGCGGCCGCCTCGACCGCGTCGCCGATCGCCCGGAGCACGAGCGAGCAGGAGCGGATCGAGTCGTCGTTGCCCGGGATCGGGTAGTCCACGCCCAGCGGGTCGACGTTGGTGTCGACGAGCCCGATGATCGGGATGCGCAGGCGCTGCGCCTCGCGCACCGCGATCTCCTCGGTCTTGAGGTCCACGACGACCATCGCCTGCGGCAGCCGCTTCATGTCGCGCACCCCGCCCAGGTTGTACTCGAGCCGGTCGAGCTCGGCCTGCATGGACATGCGCTCCTTGGTCGGCAGCAGGTCGAGCTGGCCGGCGTCGCGGAGCTCGGTCAGCTCGTGCAGGCGGTCGATTCGCTTCGAGATCGTCTGGAAGTTCGTCAGCAGCCCGCCGAGCCAGCGCAGGTTGACGTAGGGCATGCCGCAGCGCTCGGCCGTCTCCTTGACCGCGTCGCGCGCCTGTTTCTTGGTGCCGACGAAGAGGATGGTGCCGCCCTTCCCGGCGACCTCGGCGGCGAAGTCGCGCGCCTCGGCGAGCAGCCTCTCCGTCTGCAGGAGGTCGATGATGTGGATCCCGTCGCGCTCGCCCCAGATGTACGGGGCCATGCGGGGGTTCCAGCGCCGCGTCTGGTGGCCGAAGTGAAGGCCAGCCTCGAGCAGCTCGCGGATTCCAACTTGGGTTGCGGCCAAACCTGGGGTCCCTTCTCAGCTTGCGATCGCCCTGCGGGAGGACGGGGACCCGGCCTCCGGCGCCGCCTGGCGCCGGGCCGGGCAGGGCCCCGCCCCCGTCTCAGGGGGTTGGTTGCACGGAGGCGGCAGTTTAGAGGCCGGCGGCTCAGGCGGCCGGCGCGACCTCGCGCAGGCGGCCGGTCTCGACGTCGTAGACGAACCCCCGGACGCTCTCCTTGCGGGGGATGAACGGGCTCGCCTTGATCCGCTCGATCGAGTCCCGCACGTCCTCCTCGAGGTCGGTGAACGCGTGGGCGCGCCAGGGCGGCCGCTTGCCCGCCTCGGCCTCCAGCCGCTGCGCCAGCTCCTCGTCGGTGAAGGTCAGCATCCCGCAGTCGGTGTGGTGGATCAGGATGATCTCCTCGGTCCCGAGCAGGTGCTGGGATATCGCCAGCGAGCGGATCGCGTCATCGGTGACCACGCCGCCGGCGTTCTTGATGATGTGGGCGTCGCCCTCGTCCAGGCCCAGGATCCGCGACGGCAGCACGCGCGCGTCCATGCACGAGAGGACGGCCACGCGCTTGCGCGGCGGCGCCGGGAGCCCGGCCTTGTCGAACTCCTCCGCGTAGCGCTCGTTGTTCCGAAGCAGCTCATCGGTGACGGACATGGCACCACGGTACCCGACCGCGGGCGAGCTAGCGCCGCCGCGCCCGCGCCAGCGCCGCGGCGAGGTCCGCGGGGAGCGGGGACTCGAACTCCAGCCGCTCGCCCGTGACCGGGTGGACGAGGCTCAGGCGGTGGCTGTGGAGGAACTGGCGCGCGAGCCCGTGCCGGCCCGCGTGGCCGTAGCGCGGGTCCCCGGCCACCGGATGCCCGATGGCCGCCAGGTGGGCCCGGACCTGGTGCGTGCGCCCGGTCTCGAGACGGACCTCGAGCAGGGAGTCGCCGGGCAGCGCCTCGACGACCGCGAAATGGGTCCGCGCGGGCCGGGCGCCGCGGCCGCCGACGGCGCGGCGCTCGGGGGCGCGGTAGTCGCGGCCGAGCGGCGCGTCTATGGTGCCGGTGCGCGATCGCGGGCGGCCCTCGACGAGCGCCAGGTAGGTGCGCTCGACCTCGCGCCTCGCGATCCGGGCCGAGAGCAGGCGGTGCGCCGCCTCGGTGCGCGCCACCAGCATCAGTCCCGAGGTATCGCGGTCGAGCCGGTGGACGATCCCCGGCCGTCCGGGGTCGCCGCCGCCCAGAAGCCCGCCGAGGAGGTCCACGAGGGTCGGCCCGCGGACGCCGGGCGCGGCGTGGACCACGAGCCCCGCCGGCTTGTCCACAACGGCCAGGTGCTCGTCGGCGTGGACGATCCGCGGCTTTGGCGTCACCGGCGCGCCGAGCCCGTGGCCTCCCCCTCCGGCCGCGGAGAGAGGGATACCAGCACGAGGACGATGGCGCCCGCGGTGATCGTGGCGTCCGCGAGGTTGAACGCGGGCCAGAGCGGCGGGTCGAGGTAATCGGTGACGGATCCCAGGCGGATGCGGTCGGCCAGGTTCCCGATCGCTCCGCCCGCGAGCAAGCCGGCGCCCAGCCAAAGATACGGCCGCGCCGGCTCGCGGGCGAACCAGATCGCCACCGCCGCCAGCGCCACCAGCGTGACCGCGAGGACGACGCCGCCCCCGCCGCCCAGGGCCCCGAAGGCGACGCCCTTGTTCTGGACGTGGACGAGGCGGAACCCCAGGGCGAGCCGCTCGGCCTCGCCCGGCGCGATCGCCGCCCGCACGAGCGCCTTGAGCGCCTGGTCGAGGCCGATCACGCCCGCCCCGAGCGCCAGGGCCCGGGCCCAGGCGGCACGCGCGCTCACCCGCGGATCGCGCCCACGACCAGCCCCTCGACGAGGAACAGGACCACGATCGCCAGGATCGGGCTCAGGTCGAGCGCGAAGCCGCCGCCGCCGAGCGGCGGGATGAGGCGCCGGAAGAGGTTGAGGTAGGGATCCGTCACCTCCTCCACGAAGCGGATCGCCGCCGCGAGCGTTCGGTTGTAGGGCACGCGCGGGACCCACGAGAGCAGGACGCGAATGAAGATCAGGACGAAGTAGACGAAGAAGACCGCCTCGACGTAGTTGGCGATCGAGTCCCGGGTGGAGGTGCCGAGGATCGTCACCTGAACCGCTCCAGCGACGCGCCGACGGCGGCGTCGAGCGCCTCCGCGAAGCCGTGCTCCCGCAGCGCCTCGAGCCCCGCCTCCGTGGCGCCGCCGGGGGGAGCCACCGCGGCCCGTATCGACGCTGGGTCACGCACGCGCAGGAGCTCCGCCGTGCCGGCTAGCGTCTCGCGGACGAGGTCCGATGCGAGGCCCGGATCGAGGCCCTCGCGCGCCCCGGCCGCGGCCAGGGCCTCCGCGAAGAGGGCGACGTAGGCGGGCGAGCAGGACATGATCGCCATCGCCGCCTCCATCGCGTCCTCGGCGAGCGGCACCGTGAGCCCGAGCTCGCCGAGCAGGGCGACCAGCGCCGAGGCGACGCCTGCCGGCACGTCCGCCGCGGGCGGCACGTAGCAGACCACCCCCCGGCGCACGGCGACGGGCTGGTTGGGCATGACGCGCAGGAGCGGCACGCCGGGAAAGGCCTCCCGCAAGCGGGCGACCGGGGTCGCCGCGAGCACCGACACGAGCGCCGGGACAGCGCGTCCGAGGCCCTCGGCGGCGTCCGCGAGCGCGGCCGGCTTGACCGCGAGGACTACCACGTCACTGGCCGCCGCCAGCTCGCTCAGCGTCGCGCGCGTCTCGCCCCCGACCTCGCCCGCCAGCGCGGCAGCCCGTTCCGCGTCGAGGTCGGCGAAGAGCATCGCCTCGGGCCCGCCGGGCGCCGCGGCCCATCCGCGCGCCATCGCCGCGGCCATGTTGCCCGCTCCCGCGAAGCCAACTTTCACGGCGCACAGCCTATTGAGCGCGGGCGCGGCCCTAGGACTGGTTGAAGAAGCCCTTCTCGACGAGGCGCGCCTTCTCCTCGGCCGAGACCTCGACGTTGCGCGGCGTGAGCAGGAAGGTCTTGTCGGCGATCTTCTGCATGCCGCCGTCGAGCGCGTAGGTGAGGCCGGAGGCGAAGTCGATCAGCCGCTTCGCCAGCTCCCCCTCCGTAGACTGGAGGTTCAGGATCACCGGCACCGACTGCTTGAAGCGGTCCGCGATCTCCTGGGCGTCGTTGAAGCTGTACGGCGTCACCAGGTGGACGCGCACTTCGGCGCCGTTACCCCTCACCGGGCGCAGGACCCGCGTCCGCCCCCCCACGTCCTCGTCGGCGAAGATGTCGTCGATCTCGTCGCGCGCCGCCCGGCGGCGCTCGCCGATCCGGCTGACCGTCGCCTGCCGGGGCGACTCGTACACGTCGTGGGCCCCGGTCTCGGGCTCGTAGGCGTCCTCGGCGTACTCCGGATCCTCGGCGAGCCCGAAGTAGACGAGGGCACGATGCCATGTGTCGCGGAAGGCCATATCGGTGCGGGGTTCGCGGCGCGGAGGCCTTTTCCTCTCGGCTTTCTAAGTGTAGAGCGCGGTCCCGAGCCGGACTATCGTCGCCCCCTCCTCGACCGCCACGCGCCAGTCCTGGCTCGTGCCCATGGACAGCCGGCGCAAACCGTGCTCGGCGGCGAGCTCCGCGAGCCGGGCGAAGTAGGGACGCGAGGCCTCGGGATCCTCGGAAAAGGGCGGCATCGTCATCAGGCCGCCGACGCGGACCGGGCAGCGGGCGATGAACGCGCCCAGCTCCTCCGGCCGCACGCCTCCCTTCGTCGCCTCGCCGGCGACGTTCACCTCGACCAGGACCTCGGTGGCGGCGGTGCCGTGGCGGCGAAGCTGCTCCAGCGCCGAGTCGCTGGCAACCGAGTGGATCAGCCGCACCCGGGGGAGGATGGCCTTGACCTTGCGGCTCTGGAGGTTGCCGATGAAGTCCCAGGTGAACGCGTCGCCCCAGCGCTCCTGCTTGGCCACGAGGTCCTGGAGCCGGTTCTCGCCGACCAGCTCGACCCCCGCCTCGGAGAGCGCCCCCATCTCCTCGAGCGGCACGTACTTGGTGGCCGCCAGCACCTCTACGTGCGGCGCGGCGGAGCGCACGCGCTCGAGGTTGGCGCGGATCCGCTCCGGGTCGAGGCCGCGGATCAGGCCAGCCACGCGAAGCCTCCCTGGCGCCCGGTGGTGCCGCCGTCGCGGCGGTGCGAGAAGAAGAGCTCGGCCTCGCAGCTCGTGCACGCTTCGGCCACCTCCACGCGCTCCACGCCGGCGGCGGCGAGCAGCTCGCGAGCCACCGCGCGCAGGTCGAGCATCCGGCCCTCGGCAACCCCGCCGAGCCCGGCGAAGGCATCGAGCACGTCGGCGCCCACCTCGTAGCAGCAGGGGCCGATGCCGGGCCCGACCGCCGCGGCCCGGGCGCCGACCTCGCGCGCGCCCCGCTCGATGATGCCGGCGGCCAGGCCGCGCCAGCCGCAGTGGAGCATCGCCACGCCGCCCGGCCCCGCGAGGGCGATCGGCAGGCAATCGGCGACCAGGACGCAGGCCGCGAGCCCCGGCCGCGAGGTCGCCTGGCCGTCCGCCTCGACCGGCGCCGGCTCGCCGGTGGCGAAGAGCGGCGGCCTCGGTGGCCCGGCGGCGCGGACGACCTCGGCGCCGTGGACCTGGCGCGCCATCAGCACCCGCTCCGGGGCGAGGCCGAGCGCGCCCGCCAGCCGCCGGCGGTTCTCCAGCACCGCCGCGCGCTCGTCGCCGGTGCGGACGCCCAGGTTCAGGCTCGCGTAGGCGCCCCCGCTCACGCCGCCGAGGCGCGTGCTGAAGGCGGCCCGCGCCCCCGGCAGCTCGGCCTCGAGCCAGCGCATCCCGTCTCGCCGCCGCCACTCCATCACGGCGTCACTGCGGCCGGGCGGCGCGGAGCTTGCGAACGAAGCCCGCGAGGCGATCGGCGTACTCGACCTCTATGCGGGCGAGCGTGTAGCGGTGGGAGCGGTCGGCGAGGCCGTAGATCTCCGTCGTGGCCCCGCGGTAGCCCGCCCGCCGCAGGTCGGCGATCGCCGCCGCGTCGTAGCGCCCGGCCGGGTAGCAGAAGTTGTCCACCGGGACCCCGAAGCGGCGCTCGAGCTCGCGCTTCGAGCCGGCGATCTCGCGGCGCAGCGCGGCGCCGCCGAGCGTGGTCAGGTCCAGGTGGTGGATCGTGTGGGACGCGAGCTCCCAGCCGGCGGCGAGCATCCTGCGGACGTCGGCCGCCGGGAGGTCCGAGCCCTTGGCCTTCAGGTCGAGCACGCCGGGCCAGTGGAAGTGCTGTAGGACCGGGAACGCCGCCACGAACTGGCTGCGGTAGCCGTCGTCGAAGGTGATCACGACCGGTTTCGGCGGCAGCTCGCCGCCCCGGTACCAGGCGGCCTCGACCCGGTCGAGCGTGACCGCCGTGTAGCCGTGCGCGGCGAGCCACTTCATCTGGGCGGTGAAGTCGGCCTGCGGTACGAAGAGCTGGGGGTACGGCGAGCCGGGGATCGGCGGCTGGATCGGGTGGTACTCGAGGATCGGGACCGGCCCCCGGTAGGGACGCCAGCGCGCGCCGCCGCCCGCGGCGCCGGGGGCGGCCGCGGCCGGCGGGCGGTGTGGGGCCGCGCCGGGCGCGCCCCCGCAGGCGCCCAGGGCGAGCGCGCAGGCGGCCAGCGCCGCCGCCGCGCCGGGCCTCACGGCCGGCCCTCCCGGGCCGCCGCGAGCGCCACGCGGAGCTCCTCCTCGCGGCCGGAGATCTCGCCGTCGAGCTTGGCGCGGAGCGCCGCCGCAAGCCCCCGGCCGATCGCCGGGCCCTCCTCGATGCCCGCGGCCAAGAGGTCGCCGCCGCCGATGTCCAGGCCGACGTGGCGCCAGCTCCGCATGTAGTCGTCCAGCCACGCCGCGCCCATCGCGCGGGCGAGCAGCAGGGTGACCGGGCTTCGGCCCGCCGCGCGCTCGCGGCCCGCCGACGGCGAGGGCGGCCGGTAGGCGGCGAGCTCCGCGGCCTCGGCGAGCCCGCGGCCCAGCGCCGCCGCGAGGACCGCTTCCGCGTGGTCCACCTCGCGCCACGGGTCGCGCGCGCTGAGCTTGGCGACGGCGTCCACGAGCGCGGCTCCGTCCGGCGCCAGCTCGACGAGCCCCCAGGCCGCGAGGAGCTCGAACCCCGCCCGCGCGCGCTCCTCGGCGGCGAGCTTCCGCAGCTCGGCCTCGACGCGATCGGCGGAGACCGTGGCCAGGTCCGCCGCCCGAACCTGCGCCTCGCTCGCGGGCTCGAGCGCGAAGCCGAAGCGGGCCGCGTAGCGGGCTGCCCGGAGCGCCCGCGTCGGGTCGTCGGCGATCGAGTTCGCGTGGAGCAGGCGCAAGAGCCCGGCGCCCAGGTCCTCGCGCCCGCCGTGGGGGTCCACCAGCTCGGGTTCGCCGGCGAGCGGGATCGCCATCGCGTTGATCGTGAAGTCCCGCCTGGCCAGATCCTCGCGCAGCGACGCCGGGCGCACCTCCGGGAGCGCGCCCGGGCGCGGGTACGTCTCGGCGCGCGCCGTCGCGACGTCCACCCGGAGGCCGTCGACGCGGACGGCGAAGGTCCCGAAGCGCTCGTGGGCTCGCGCCTCGCCGCCGAGGCGCGCCGCGAACGCGGCCGCGTCCCCCTCCACGACCACGTCGAGGTCTCCGCGGGGGCGCCCGAGCAGCAGGTCGCGCACGACGCCGCCCACCAGGTACGCGCGCGCGCCGGCAGCGGCCTCGCGCAGGCGCGCGATGCCCGGCAGCGCGGTGAGCCGCTCCTCGAGGCGGTCGGAGGCGTTCCCTACCATGGCGTGCTCTTCGTGGGCCGAGTGCTTGCCATCTGGCGCTCCTGGAGCGTACGAAGGCGCCTTGCCGCGTGCGGCGGCGCCGTCGCGATCGTCGCCGCGGGCGCGGTGATCGCCTACGCGACGCTGAAGCGGCCCGGCGACGTGACCAACCCCTCCGCCCCCTTCCACGCGAGGCAGAAGCCCAAGGCGCCGCGCGAGACGGACTGGCCGATCTACGGCTATGACGGCCAGCGGACCCGCTACCTGCCCGCCCCGCACGTCCACCCGCCCTTCTCGAAGCCCGTCTGGACGTGGGACGCCGGCCGGCTGCTCGAGTTCTCCCCGATCCTGATCGGCCACACGCTCTACGACATGGACAAGGCGGCGATCCTCTACGCGATCGACGCCCGCAACGGCAAGGTCCGGTGGCACACGAAGCTCGGCTCGCTCAACGCCTCGGCCCCCGCCTACTGGCGGGGGCGGCTCTTCGCCTCCACGCTGGAGCCAGGCGAGATCGTGTCCGTGCGAGCGAAGGACGGCAAGGTCCTGTGGCGCCACCCGCTGCCGGGCCGGACCGAGACGTCGCCCCTCGTCTACCACGGCAAGGTGCTCGCCGGCTGCGAGTGCGGCGACATCTTCGCCCTCGACGCGAAGACCGGGAAGACGGTCTGGTCGGTCCCCTCCGCGGGGCCCGTCAAGGGCGGCGTCGCGCTCCACGACGGCACCGCGTTCGTCGGCAACTACGCGGGCCAGCTCTTCGCGATCGACGCCGACAGCGGCCACGTCGAGTGGGAGGCGAGCTCGCAGGGGCTGAGCTTCGGGCGCACCGGCAGCTTCTACTCGACCCCGGCAGTCGCCTACGGCCGCGTCTACGCGGGCAATCTCGACGGCCGCGTCTACAGCTTCGTGGCGAAGACGGGCCAGCTCGCCTGGTCGCACTCCACGGGCGCCGAGGTCTACCCCGGCCCCGCCGTGGCCGACGTGCCGGGGACCAAGCCGACCGTCTACATCGGCTCCGCCGATCACCACTTCTACGCGCTCGACGCGCGGACGGGCGCGGTGCGCTGGGAGCGGAACGTCGGGGGCATCATCCTCGGCGCCGCGAGCGTCATCGACCGCACCGTCTACGTCGGCGTGATCGGCGACAACATCGGCACCTTCGGCTTCGACGCGAAGACCGGCAAGAAGGTCTTCTACAGCCCCTACGGCGAGTACAACCCGGTGATCTCGGACTCGCGCGACCTCTACCTGACCGGCTCCTCGAAGCTGATGGAGCTGCGCCCGGTCAAGCGCCTGGCCGCGTCGCGCCGCGGGCACGGAGGGCAGCACCAGGGTCCGAAGCAGCGCCACGGCGGCGGCCGCCGCAAGCGGTAGGCTTGCCCGCGCCATGGGCGAGCCCACGCGGATGCTCGGCCCCGGGACGGTGACCTGGCGCGTCAACCGGGAGGCCGCCGTGCTCGCGGGCGGCGGGCGGGCGCTCCTGCTCCAGGTGGCCCATCCGCTCGTGGCCGCGGGCGTCGCCCAGCACTCCAGCTACCAGGCCGACCCCTGGGGCCGCCTGATCCGCACCCTGGAGATCACCTACGCGATCGTCTTCGGCACCCCGGAGGAGTCCGCCCGGGCCGCGGAGCGCCTGCGCCGCCGCCACGACCACGTCAAGGGCGTCTCCGGCGAGGGCGTGCCCTACGACGCCCAGGACCCGGCGCTGCTCCTCTGGGTGTGGGCGACGCTCGTGGAGACAGCGCTGACCCTCTACGCGCGCGCCTTCGCGCCGCTCACCGCCGCCGAGCGCGAGCGCTTCTACGAGGAGCAGAAGCTCCTCGCCCACGCCTCCGGCGTGCCCGCGGGCGGCTGCCCGCGGACCTACGCGGACTTCGCCGCCTACTACGAGCGGATGCTCCGCGAGGAGCTCCGGGTCACGCCCGCCGCGCGCGCCGTCGCCGATGCGATCGTCCACGCGCCCGTGCCCCTGGCCCTGCGCCCGCTGCGCCGGGCGAACGCGCTGATCACCGCCGGGCTTCTGCCGCCGCGCCTGGGCGCCGACTACGGCTTCCGCTGGGGGCGCGGAGACGAGCTGCGCCTGCGCGCGGCGCTGGCGGCGCTGCGCGCCGCGGGGCGCATCACGCCGCGCCGGCTCCGCGAGCTGCCCGCCGACTGGCTCGGCTCCGGCGCCCTGCGGCGCGGGATCGGCGCCCGCGTGGTCGCGCGCCTCAGGACAGCCTGACCGGCACGCCGGCCGCGCGCAGGTGCTCCTTGGCCTCGCGCACCGTGTGGGCGCCGTAGTGGAAGATCGAGGCGCAGAGGACCGCGTCGGCGCGACCCTCCAGGATCGCCTCGGAGAGGTGGCGGAGCTCGCCCGCCCCGCCGGACGCGATCACCGGGACGCCCACCGCTTCGGCCACCGCGCGGGTCAGCTCGACGTCGTAGCCCTCCGCCGTGCCGTCGCGGTCCATGCTCGTGAGCAGCACCTCGCCGGCGCCGCGCTCGGCGCCCTCGCGCGCCCACGCCACGGCCTCGCGGCCCGGGACGCGCCTGCGGCCGCCCTCGGCGTAGACGTCCCAGCCCCCCGCCCCGCGCTTGGCGTCGATCGCGAGGACCACGCACTGCGAGCCGAAGACCTCGGCGAGCTCGCCGATCAGCTCCGGCCGCGCGAGCGCCGCCGAGTTGACCGAGACCTTGTCCGCCCCCGCGTCCAGCACCGCCTGCGCGTCGGCGACCGAGCGGATGCCGCCCCCGATCGTGAACGGCACGAACACGTTCTCGGCCGCCCGCCGCGCCAGCTCCGTGAGCGTGTCCCGCCGCTCGTGGGAGGCCGTGATGTCGAGGAACACGATCTCGTCGGCGCCCTCGGCGTCGTAGCGCTCGGCCAGCTCGACCGGGTCGCCGGCATCGCGCAGGCCGGTGAAGTTCGTGCCCTTCACGACCCGGCCCCGGTCCACGTCGAGGCAGGGAATGACCCGCTTCAGCGCCATCAGCCAGCGCTCGCGGCGTCGAGGGCCGCCTGCCCCTCGGCGGCCGTGAAGCGCCGCTCGTAGAGCGCGCGCCCCACGACCACGCCGGATAGCGCCGGGAGCCCGAGCCCAGCCAGGGCGCGCAGATCCTCCAGCGACCCCACCCCGCCCGAGTAGATCAGCTCGGCGCCGAAGGAGCCCGCGGCCGCGGCCGCCGAGCGGACTCCGTCCAGGTTCGGCCCCCGGAGCGTTCCGTCCACCTCGACCGGGGTGTAGACGAACCTGCGGACGCCGCGCCCGGCCAGCTCGGCGATCAGGTCCTCGGCCGCGGCCTTGGTGTCGCGGCCCCATCCCTCGACCGTCACCGCTCCCGCGCGGGCGTCCACGGCGACGGCGATGCGCTCGCCGTGCTCGTGCGCGAGCCCCTCCACGAGTTCCGGCGCCTCGAGGGCAGCGGTGCCCAGCACGGCGCGGGCGGCGCCGGCGGCGAGCACCGCTGCCACCGCGCGCGCGTCGCGCAGGCCGCCCCCGCACTGGACCGGGACCGGCGCCTCGGCGCAGATGCGAGCCACGGCCGGCAGGTTGGCCGGGACCCCGTCGCGCGCGCCATCGAGGTCGACCACGTGGAGGGCCCGCACGCCCTGGGCGAGCCAGCGCCGCGCGGCGTCGAGCGGGTCGGCGTCGAAGACCGTCTCGCGGTCGTAGTCGCCCTGGACCAGGCGCACGGCATGGCCGGCGCGGATGTCTATCGCCGCGTACAGGATCAACGGCACGCCTCCACGAAGGCCGCCAGCAGCGCCAGCCCGGCGGCGCTCGACTTCTCAGGGTGGAACTGAAAGCCGAACACGGAGCCGCGCTCGACGGCGCAGACGAAGCGCTCTCCGTGGACGGCCGTGCCGAGCGCGTCCGCGGGGTCGGCCGGGACGGGCGCGAAGCTGTGGACGAAGTAGAACGCCGTTCCGGAGGCGACGGAGCCGCACAGCGCACCCTCGCGCTCCCAGCGCACCGGCTCCCACCCGATGTGCGGGAGCTTGAGGCCGTCGGCGGGGAGGCGGCGCACCTCGCCGCCCAGGATCCCGAGCCCCTCGCCGCCCCCGAGCTCCTCGGAGCGCTCGAAGAGGAGCTGCATGCCCAGGCAGATGCCGAGCACCGGGACGCCGGCGGCGACGCGCTCGCCGATCAGGCGGTCGAGCCCGAGCTCGCGGACGCGCTCCATGGCCTTCGGGAACGCGCCCACGCCCGGGAGCACGAGGCCGTCCGCCGGGCCCGGCCTGGCCTCCACCTCCACCTGCGCCCCGGCGCGCTCGAGCGCCTTCGCCACCGAGCGCAGGTTGCCCATCCCGTAGTCGATGACCGCGATGCGCGTCAACCCGTGAGCGAGCCCTTGGTGCTCGGGATCCCGGGCTCGGCGGGATCGATCGCGACGGCTTCGCGCAGCGCCCGGGCGAAGGCCTTGAAGCAGGCCTCGATCATGTGGTGGGCGTTCGATCCGTGGCGGACGCCGAGGTGAAGCGTGAGCTTCGCGTTGGCCGCGACGGCGCGGAAGAACTCCCCGGTCAGGTCCGCATCGAAGCCGGCGATGCTGACCGGCGGCAGGTCCGCCTCGAAGACGCAGAGGGGGCGCCCGGAGATGTCGATCGCGCACTCGGCGAGCGCCTCGTCCATGGGCACCGCCGCGTCGCCGTAGCGGCGGATGCCGCTGCGGTCGCCGAGCGCGGCGTCGAGCGCCTGCCCGAGCGCGATGCCGGTGTCCTCGACCGTGTGATGGGCGCCCGTCTCGAGGTCGCCCGAGGCCTCGACGCGCAGGCCCAGCCGCGCGTGCCGCGCCAGGAGCTCGAGCATGTGGTCGAAGAAACCGACGCCCGTGGCCAGGGCGGCGTCGCCGCCGTCGAGGTCGAGGACGACGGCGACCCTGGTCTCGGCGGTCTCGCGAGCGATTTCGGCAATGCGGCTCATGGGCTCAGGTGGAGGTTCGGGCCTCCGCGGACTCGGCGTGGACCAGGAAGCCCTCGGCGCGGGCGAGCACGGCCACGCTTCGCGCCAGCTCGGCGGCGGCCGGGCCGGGCAACGATACAACCGACATGCGCCGCTGGAAGGCGAGCGGGCCGAGCGGGCCCGCGAAGCGCGCCGCGCCGCCGGTCGGCAGGACGTGGTTCGAGCCGGCGACGTAGTCGCCGAACGCCGTGCCCGCGGCGTCGCCGATGAAGACGCAGCCGGCTACGCGGGCCCGCGCCACGGTCTCGTCGGCGCCGGCGAAGGCGAGCTGCAGGTGCTCGGGGGCCAGCGCGTCGGCGAGGGCGAGCGCGGTCTCGATGCCGGGCGCGAGCACGATCGCCACCGGCGCGTCACGGACCGTCGGCCGCTCCATGCGCAGCTCCTCGAGGATCTCTCCGACGTGATCGCAGAGGACCTCGTTGGGCGAGGCGAGCACGAGCAGGCCGTCGTCGCCGTGCTCGGCCTGGGCGCAGAGGTCGAGCGCCGTCCAGCGCGGGCTCGCGTTGCCGTCGGCCACGATCATCACCTCGCTCGGCCCGGCCACGCCCTCGATGCCGACGTGGCCGGCGACCTGCCGCTTGGCCTCCGCCACGTAGCGGTTGCCGGGGCCGACGATCACGTCCACGGGCGAAACCGATTCGGTCCCGTAGGCGAGCGCGGCGATCGCCTGGGCGCCGCCGATCGCGTAGACCTCCTCGATCCCCAGAAGCGCGCAGGTCGCGAGCACGGCATCGGCGGGCCTTCCCCCCGCCCCCGGCGGGCTGGCGACCGCGATCCTCCCCACGCCGGCGACGCGAGCGGGCACGCAGCACATGAGGACCGAGGACGGATACGCGGCCCGCCCCCCGGGCGCGTAGGCGCCGGCAGCCGCGACCGGCTCCCCCCGGACCTCCACGGTCTGGCCGCCCTCGAGCTCGGCGATCGCGGGCCGAGCGGAGTCGAGCTCCGCCCGCGCCACGGCCGCGAGGTTGCGGGCGGCGGTGCGAAGCGCGTCCCTCACCTCCGGCTCGAGCAGGCTCGGCGCGGCGGCGAGCACGTCTGGCGGGACACGAAGCGACTCCGGCACCGGCTCGCCGAGCTCCTCGGCGATCTCGCGGATCGCGCCGTCCCCTCCGGCCCGCACGCGCTCCAGGATCGCCGCGACCTCGCCGGCCACCGCGCCGAGGGGCGGGGCCAGCGTCCGCAGGCGCCGCGCGAGCGCCGGCGCGTCGAGGCCGTCCCACTCGATGCGCTCGATCCTCAACCCGTCGCCTCCCGGAGCCGTGCGACCAGATCGTCCAGCTCGGCGGCGCGCAGCTTGTGGGCGACGCGGTTCGCCACCAGCCGCGCCGTGCAGACGGCGATCTCCTCGCGCACCTCGAGGTCGTTCTCGGCCAGCGTGCGGCCGCTGTCCACGAGGTCCACGATGCCGTCCGCGAGCCCGGTGATCGGGGCCAGCTCGACCGAGCCCTTGACCTCGATCACCTCCGCCTGGCGGCCCGTGCGCTCGAAGTGGCGCTCCGCGGTTCGCGGGTACTTCGTGGCGATCCGCACCGCGCCGAGCCGACGCTCCGCCTCGTCCAGGCGAGGATCGCCGCGCCGCCCGGCGACGACCATGCGGCAGCGGCCGTAGCCGAGGTCGAGCAGCTCGTAGACGACGCGGTCGCGCTGCTCGAGCAGGACGTCCTTGCCGGTGATGCCGGCGTGGGCGGCGCCCGCCTCCACGTACGTGGGGACGTCCGAGGGCCGCATCGTGACGAGCGTGATGTCGCCGAGCTCGAAGACGAGCGCGCGGGTCTCGCCGCGGAGCGCCGACGTGTCGAGCCCGATCCGGTCGAGGACGTCGAGCGTGCGCTCGAAGAGCGCCCCCCTGGGCAGGGCGAGCTTCATCGGCCCCTCGGCGGCCGTGGCGCGAGCGGCGGCGAGCGGCGTGCCCCTCACGGCCGCCCCTCCAGGGACTCCTCCTCGGCCTGGGCCACGTGCACGCGCTCGAGATAGAGCGCGAAGCCGGCGGCGGGAAGCGGGCGGCCGAAGCGGGCCAGCAGGTCGTCGTAGCGGCCCCCGCCGCCGATCACGTGTCCGAGCGCCGGGTCGTAGACCTCGAGGATCGCCCCCGTGTAGTAGCCGAGGTCCCGCAAGAGGCCGAGGTCGAGCCTGATCCGGCCGGCGATGCCGCGGCGCTCGACAGCCTCGAACGTCGCCGCGAGGCGCCGCGTCGCGCGCGCCACGGCGTCGCCCCCGAGCGCGGCGGCCTGCTCCAGCACCTCGGGGCCGCCGCGCAAGCCGGGCAGGCGCACCAGGGTCTCGCGGGCGGGCGCGGCGAGGCCGAGCTGGCGAACCTCCGCCTCGAGCCCGACGAGGTCGTGGCTCGCCAGGCAGGCGAGCAGGCGGGCGCGGGCCTCGGGCGCGACGCCAAGCTCGCCGGCGAGCTGGCGATAGAGGTCGGCGTCGCCGAGCCCGATCACGGCGCGGGTCAGGCCGCCGGCGTCGAGGGCCGCGGCGAGCACCTCGATCACCTCGGCGGTCCCCTCCGGAGCCTCGATCCCGATCAGCTCCACCCCCGCCTGCCCGAACTCGCGCATCTGCCCGCGCTGGGGGCGGATCCCGCGGAACGCGCGGGCGACGTAGCAGAGGCGAAACGGCGGCTCGAGGGCGGCGAAGCGGCTCGCCACCAAGCGGGCGATCGGGATCGTCATGTCGGAGCGGAGCGCCATCAGCTCCCCCGCCTCGTCGAAGAAGCGGAAGGCCGGCTTGGCCGCGCCCGCGTCCCCGCGCCGCAGGACCTCGTCGTACTCGATCGTGGGCGTGGCGACCTCGCCGTAGCCGAAGCGCTCGAACACGTCGCTCAGGGCGCGCTCGAGCCGCCGCAGCTCGCGCATCTCGTCCGGGAGCACGTCCCGCGTGCCTGGGGGGACGCGGTTCAGCATCGCGCCGGCCTAAGCCGGGACCCGCTCGGCGCTGACGCGCTCGATGCGCGCGCCCAGGTCGCGCAGGCGCAGGTCGATGCGCTCGTACCCGCGGTCGATCTGGACGATGTTGCCGATCTCCGAGGTGCCCTCCGCGCACAGGGCCGCGATGAGCATCGCCATCCCGGCGCGGATGTCGGGGCTCTCGACGCGCTCCCCGTGAAGGCGGCTCGGACCGCTCACGATCGCGCGGTGGGGATCGCAGAGCGTGATCCGAGCGCCCATCGCGACCAGCTTGTCGACGAAGAACAGGCGGTTCTCGAACATCTTCTCGAAGATCAGGATCTCGCCGTCGGCCTGCGTGGCGAGCGCGAGCGCGATCGAGGTCAGGTCGGCCGGGAACGCGGGCCAGGGGCCGTCCTCGAGCTTCGGGATCGCGTCGCCGACGTCGGGCTTGACCCGTAGGACCTGCTCCGGCGGCACGAGCACGTCGTCCCCCTCGACCATGGACTGGAGCCCGAGGACGCGCAGCTTGCGCCGGATCATGTGCAGGTGGTCGACGCCGGCGTCGCGGATGCGCAACTCGCCCTTCGTGGCGGCCGCGAGGGCGATGAAGCTGGCGACCTCGATGTGGTCGGGGCAGACGCGATGCTCGGCGCCGCCGAGCTTGTCGCGGCCGTGCACGGTCATCACGTTGGAGCCGATCCCGTCTATGCGCGCGCCCATCTTGACCAGCAGGTGCGCGAGGTCCTGCACGTGGGGCTCGCTCGCGGCGTTCGAGATCGTCGTCGGGCCCTCGGTAAGGGCGGCGGCCATGAGCGCGTTCTCGGTCGCCATCACCGACGGCTCGTCCATGAAGATCGCGCACGGGCGCAGGCCGCCGGGCGGGGCGGTGATCTCGATCCAGCGGTCCCCCCGCACCTCGGCGCCCATGTCGGCGAAGGCGTCCAGGTGAGGATCGAGGCGCCGACGCCCGATGAAGTCGCCCCCGGGCGGCGGCATGCGCGCCTCCCCGAAGCGCGCCAGCAGCGGGCCGGCGAGGAGGAACGAGGCCCGGATGCGGGCGGCGAGCTCCTCGTCCGCCGCGGTGCTGGTGACCGCGCTCGCGTCGAGGCGGATCTCGTTCTCGCCCAGCCACTCCGTGCGGACGCCGAGCCGCTCCAGGAGCGCGACCTGGGTCTCGGTGTCGCGGATGCGCGGGACGTTCGAGAGCGTCACCTCCTCGTCGGTGAGCAGGCAGGCGGCGAGGAGCGGCAGGGCCGCGTTCTTGTTCCCGGCGGCGACGATCTCCCCGGATAGGGGCACGCCGCCCTGAATGACGAACTTCTCCATCGCGGGGGCGCCGCTAGGGTAGCGTCAGCGCCGACGTCACGATGAGCGCACCGACGAGGGAAGAAGCCTGGCGGCTGGTCTGCGAGTGGATCGCCTCCGAGTCCCTGCGCAAGCACGTGCTGGGGGTCGAGGCGGCGATGCGCGCGTACGCGCGCAAGGAGGGCGAGGACGAGGAGCTCTGGGGCGTGACGGGGCTCGTCCACGACCTCGACTTCGAGCGCTATCCGGACCCCGAGACGGGTCACCCGCGGATGGCGCTGGCCGAGCTTCGCGAGCGCGGCTACCCGGAGGAGGTCGTCGACGCCGTGGCCGGGCATGCGGACTACCTGGGCGTCCCGCGGAGGACCGCGCTCGCCAAGACCCTCTACGCCGTGGACGAGCTCTCGGGGTTCGTGGCGGCCTGCGCGCTGGTGCGGCCGACCGGGATCGAGGGCATGACGCCGAAATCCGTGCGCAAGAAGCTCAGGCAGCCGTCCTTCGCGGCCAAGGTCGATCGCGAGCAGATCAGACGTGGCATCGAGGAGCTCGGCGTGGACGAGAGCGAGCACATCCAGCTCGTCATCGACGCCCTCGCCGAGCGCGCCGAGGAGCTGGGCCTGGGTCCCCGCGTCAGCGCTTGAGCAGCAGGAGCAGCAGCGCCAGCGCGGCGGCGACGATCACCGGCATCGTGCCGATCGCAAGCGGCAGCGCGAGGGCCGCCGTCATGCCAGCTGCCACCGGCCGCCCGCCTTCGCCCACTCGACGAGGTGGTCGACGCCGCAGAAGTCGTCCGGCACGCGGGCCTCGCCCCGGTGGCGGACGAGCAGGACGTGCACCTCGCCGAGCTCCTTGCCGCAGTGCGAGCAGGTGAGGCTGTCGCGCTCCGTGGCGCCGTCGGAGGGTGCCCCGGCCTCCCAGTGCGGCCCCTGGATCGCCCAGGGGATGACGTGCTCGAGGCGGCAGAACACCGCCCGGCGCTCCCCGGCCGGCTCGTAGAGCCGGAAGCCGTCGTCGGCCTCGACGCCGGCGCCGCACCAGGTGCATCGCTCCTCGCTCATGGATGAAGATGGATTAGCCTCGCCGTCCGTGGCGGCCGTGGCGCCGATCAGGATAGTGGCGCTGGAGGGCGACGAGACGGGCCAGGAGCTGCTCGAGCAGGCGCTGCGGGTGCTCGCGCCGGACGTCCTCGGGCTGCCGGTCCAGGTGGAGCGCTTCGACCTCAGCCTCGCCAGCCGCCGGGCCACGCGGAACGCGGTCTGCCTCGAGGCGGCGGAGGCCATGCGCGAGACCGGCCTGGGGCTCAAGGCGGCGACGATCACCCCCGAGGGGCCCGACGACGTGGGCAGCCCCAACCGCCTGATCAGGGAGGCCATCGGCGGCACCGTGATCGTGAGGACGGGCCGGCGGATCCCCGGCGTGGTGCCGGTCGCCGGGGTGCACGAGCCCATCGCCGTGGTTCGCATGGCCGTGGGCGACGCCTACGGCGCCGAGCAGTGGCGCGAGCGGGCGGACGGGGACGAGCTCGCCAAGCGGACCGAGGTGATCCGCCGCTCCCACTGCCGCGCGGTCTCGGAGTACGCCTTCAGCGCGGCCCGGCGCATGGGAGCGCGCGTCTACGGAGGCCCCAAGTGGACGGTGAGCCCGGTCTACGAGGGCATGCTCAAGGAGGAGATGGACGCCGCCGCTCGCCGCCACCCGGACGTGCCCTACGAGCCCGTGCTGATCGACGCGACCCTCGCCGGGCTCGTGAGCGGCGCGGCGCGCGAGCCGCTCGTGATCCCCTGCCTTAACCGCGACGGGGACCTGCTCTCGGACCTCGTGCTGCCCCTGTTCGGCTCGATCGCGGGCGCCGAGTCGGTGCTGCTCGCGCTCGACGCCGACCTGCGGGCGAGGGTGGTGATGGCGGAGGCGCCGCACGGCACGGCGCCCGCGCTCCAGGGCAAGGACATCGCCAACCCGATGGCGATGATCCTCGCCTGCGCGGCGCTGCTCGGGCACGCCGCCGAGCGCGGCGCCGCGGGCGCGGCGGAGGCATCGCGCGCTATCTACGACGCGGTGATGGAGACCGCCGCCGCCGGGGTGCGCACTCCGGACCTCGGCGGCCATGCCTCGACCAGCGAGTTCACCGGCGCGGTGATCGCCCGCGTCCGGGTGCGGGCGCGAGAGGGGGCGGCCCCGGGGCCGCCCCCTCTCGATCCGGATGCGCCGGGCCCTACTGAGCCTGGAGCGTCATCGTGATCGTCCCGACGACATCGCCGGCCGCGAAGTCGTTGGACGGGTTGCTGTCGTTCGAGTAGACCTGGTTGAGCAGCAGGGCGGCGAGCCCGTTGATGCTCTGCGTCTCGCCATCGACCGTGATCTCGCGCGCCCCGTAATCGTCGGTCGTCGTGGCGCCCGACATGTCGAGGTCCGCGATCGCGGCCCGCGGCTGGAGGCCGGGGCAGCCGGAGGGCGGGGCCTGGATGTCGGCGATGGCCGAGGTGAAGAGGCCGCTCTGGTCGTTGATCAGGCCGTACTGGTCGGTCGTGCAGGCGCCGCTCTTGGTCAGCCGCAGCCCGCCGACGAGCCGGACCCTGCCGATCAGCCCGCTCAGCGAGATGTGACCGCCGCCCACGTTGAAGTGGAACTGCCCGCCTGACGCGCTGGCGCCCCGGATCGGCGTGATCGTGATCCCGTTCATGAGCGTCTTCGCGGCGAAGCTGTTCGGCGCTCCGCTCGGGGTCAGGTCCACGGTCCCGCCCGTGATCGTCACGGTCCGCGCGATCGGCTCGCTGGCCAGGGTGCCGACCGCAGCCCCGTCCTGGAACGCGTTCGTCCCAAGCGCGCCGTTGAGCGTCGAGGCCGCCTTCGCCGTGAGCTCGGCGTCCACGTCGCCGATGTCGACGAAGAACCCGTCGCGAGCCGAGCTCTCGCCCGAGAGCCGGAAGAGCTTCAGCCTGGCCCGGTGGACGGTCCCGGACAGGCTCCCGGACGAGCCGTCGAGCTCGACCGAGAGCCGGCGCACGGTCACGTGCTTCTTACCGTGCTTGAAGGTGAGCGAGCCGTCGTGACGCAGGGTCCCCGCGCCGTTGGTGGGATCCATCTGCCCGCGGTGTATCGGCGCCGTGACCGTGGTGCCGTTCACGGCCGCGCCGCCGGCCGCGGAGAGGCCCACGCCCTTGTTCGCGAGCCGGCTGGCGAAGCCGTTGGCCAGCTCGATGGTCGTGGTCCCGTCGTTGATCGGGTCGGCCGCGCCGAAGGCGACCGGCGGCGCCGCCAGGAGCGCGGCGGCGGTTGCCGCAACGCCGACGGCGAGCTTGCGCTGGTTCATAAAGCAACCTCCCGTGTGGTGAGCATTGGCCGTCCAAGGCTATGCCTTAGCTCGCCGCGCTGCATCCCTGGGCGCCCCCGCCGTTGTCTTAGGATCAGCTGCGGATGGAGAGGTGGTCCACTCGGATGCGAGGCGGGCCGGCGCTCGCCGCGGGCGCCGTCGCGGCCGCCGCGATCGTGGCCATGGTCGCCGCCAAGGGCCTCAACGCCGTGGCCCAGACGGGGCTCGTCGGCCTCTCCACCGGCTCCGTCTACGCGCTGGGAGCGATCGGGCTCACGCTCGTCTACGGGATCCTGAAGTTGGTCAACTTCGCCCACGGCGACTTCCTGACCTTCGGGGCCTACACGGCCTTCCTGGTGAACGTGACCTGGGGCCTGCCCTTGGTGCTGGGGATCGCCTTCGCGATGGTCGCGACGGCGGCGCTGGGCGTGCTCTTCGAGCGGGCGATGTGGGCGCCGATGCGGGCCCGCCGGGCGGGCGTGCTCCAGCTCCTGCTGATGACGATCGGCCTGGCCTTCATCATCCGGGCGGTGGTCCAGTGGTTCTGGAGCACCGACGTCCGCACGCTCGACGTCAACTCGACGGCCACGGTCCGCTTCCTCGGCCTCCACGTCGGGCGCACCGAGCTGATCGTCATCGCGGTCGGCTTCGCGGTCCTGATCGCCGTCGGCCTGCTCCTCCGCTACACGCTCCTGGGCAAGCGCATGCGCGCGCTCGCCGACGACATCGACCTCGCCGAGACGGCCGGGATCGACACCGCCAGGGTCATCCTCTACACGTGGGTCCTCGCGGGCGCGCTCGCCGGCCTGGCCGGCGTGCTGGCCGGCGCCGTGACGGAGCTCACGCCGGAGCTGGGCTTCGACCTCCTGCTCCCGATCTTCGCGGCCGTGATCCTCGGCGGGATCGGCGACGCGTACGGTGCGCTCGCCGGGGGCATCGTCCTCGGCCTCGCCACCGAGTGGTCCACGCTCTTCATCGACGCGCGCTGGAAGATCGGCGTGGGGTTCGTGGCCCTCATCGTCGCGCTCATCATCCGCCCGCAGGGCATCTTCGGGCGCGCCAGGGCGGTCTAGCGGCATGGTCCTCGCGGTCAGCCTGAGCTTCCTCTCGAGCGGTGACTTCTGGACCGACGTGGCGCTCACAGCGGGCATCTACGCGCTCGTCGCCCTGGGCATCCAGCTCAACGTCGGCTTCACGGGGATCACGAACTTCGGCGCCGCCGGCTTCATGGCGATCGGCGCCTACACGATGGCGATCCTCGAGCTCAAGGCCGGCTTCGTCTGGTGGCTGGCGGCGCTCTGCGCGATCGCCGCCGCGATCATGTTCGGGCTCCTGGTCGGCCTGCCCTCGCTGCGGCTGCGGGCCGACTACCTGGCGATCGCGACGCTCGCGATGGCCGAGGTGGTCAGGATCATCGCCCAGAACGCCCGCGGGCTCACCGGGGGGAACCAGGGGCTCTTCTGCTCCTCGAGCGGCGCCACGTGCTACGACGACTGGTGGGTACACGCCTCCGACAAGATCAACGGCTGGCTCACGGACCTCGGCTGGGCCAACCCGCCCGGCCTGATGCCGCTCGTCATCGTCTGCTGGATCGCCGTGCTCGCGACGACCCTGATCCTGCACTACGTCCAGGGCTCGCCCTGGGGGCGGGTGCTGAGGGCCATCCGCGAGGACGAGGACGCCGCGCGGGCGCTGGGCAAGAACACGTTCTCGTTCAAGCTCCAGTCGCTCGTCGTCGCGGCCGTGATCGGCGCCGTCGCGGGGGGGTTCCTCGCCCTCGACCTGGCCACGATCCACCCCGACGATTACCAGCCGCTGGTCACGTTCTACGCGTACGGGGTGCTCATCCTCGGCGGCCTCGCCAGCTACTGGGGCGTCCTCGTCGGCGCCGGGATCCTCTGGGCGATCCTCGAGGCCACGCTCTACCTCGATCTGCCGGACCCGCCCTTCACCGACGTCCGCATCGCCGCGCTTCGCTTCGCCATCCTCGGCGTGGCGTTCATCCTGATCATGGCCTTCCGGCCCGAGGGCATCTTCGGCAAGCGCGAGGAGATGGTGCTCGGTGAATGACGGCGGCGCCAACGGGTGCATCTTCCGCGCCGAGGGCGTCGTCAAGCGGTTCGCCGGCATCCGCGCGGTCGACGGGGCGACCTGCGACGTCGAGGAAGGCTCGATCACGGCCCTGATCGGGCCCAACGGCGCCGGCAAGACGACGTTCTTCAACGTCATCACCGGCTTCTACCCCCCGGACTCCGGGATCGCCGAGTTCGCCGGCCGGCAGATCCTGGGGCGCCCGCCGCACTCGATCGCGCGCCTCGGGATGGTGCGCACCTTCCAGATCACCAAGGCGCTGGCGCGGATGCCGCTGCTGGACAACATGATGCTGGCCGCGCCCGACCAGCCCGGGGAGCGGCTCGCCAACGTCGTCCTGCGCCCCGGCCTCGTCCGGCGGCGAGAGCGCGAGGTCCGCGAGCGCGCGCTCGAGCTGCTCGGGATCTTCGGGCTCCGCGACCTCTCGGACGCCTACGCGGGCACGCTCTCCGGCGGGCAGCGCAAGCTGCTCGAGTTCGCCCGGGCGCTCATGGCGCGGCCGCGGCTGCTCCTGCTCGACGAGCCGCTCGCCGGCGTCAACCCGACGCTGGCGCGCGAGATCCTCGACTACATGCGCCGCCTGCGCCACGATCTCGGCATCACGTTCCTCTTCATCGAGCACGACATGGAGGCCGTGATGAACCACTCCGACCGCGTGATCGTGATGGCGGAAGGGCGGGTGATCGCCGCCGGCGAGCCCCACGCGGTCCGCCGGGACCCGGCGGTGATCGACGCCTACCTGGGCGCGGGCAGCGCCGAGGGCGCCGGCGGGGAGGGTTCGGCGTGAACGCGGCGGGCGGCGCCCTGCTCGAGACGCACGACCTCGTGGCGGGCTACCTGCCCGAGGTGGACATCCTGCGCGGGGTCTCGATCCGGGTCGGCGAGGGCGAGATGGTGACGGTCATCGGCCCCAACGGGGCCGGCAAGTCCACGCTCGCCAAGACGATCTTCGGGCTCGTGCGCCCGCGCTCGGGCCGCGTCGTCTTCCGCGGCCGCGACATCACCGGCCTGCGGCCGCACGCGATCACGCGCCTCGGGCTGAGCTACGTGCCCCAGCTCGACAACGTGTTCCCGAGCCTGACGGTGGAGGAGAACCTCGAGCTCGGCTCCCTCGAGCGGTCGCGCACGCGGGAGCGGATGGAGGCGATGTACGAGCTCTTTCCCCGCCTCGGCGAGCGGCGCGCGCAGGCCGTCGGGACGATGAGCGGCGGCGAGCGCCAGATGGTGGCGATGGCGAGGGCGCTGATGGCGGACCCGAGCGTGCTGCTGCTCGACGAGCCGTCGGCCGGCCTCGCCCCCGCCCTCGTGGACGCGATCTTCGAGAAGGTGGCCGAGATCAACCGAAGCGGCGTGGCGATCGTCATGGTCGAGCAGAACGCGCGCCGCGCGCTGGCCATGTCGCACCGCGGCTACGTGCTCGACCTCGGCCAGGGGCGCTTCGAGGGCCCCGGCGCCGAGCTCCTGCACGACCCCAAGGTCGCCGAGCTCTACCTCGGCGGCACGGCCCGCATCGACCGCCGCGAGGGCGAGCGGGCCGAGGCGGCCGGGGGCTAGCGCCCTCCGGCCGCCTGCGACCGCCCCTGGCGACCGAGCGGGCTCAGCCGCTGGCCGCCACGACCGGCTGCTCGCCGATCGTCACCGGCGTGCCGTTCTTGAACTGGTAGAGGTCGTAGACCCCCGCCGTGGCGTCGCCGGCGTCGTTGATGTTGATCGGCCCCGACGCGCCCTCGTAGTCGATGTCGTCGCCGTTCTCGAGCGCCTTCACCGCCTGCGGGAGCTGCTCCCACGTGTACTTCGTGCCCGGCGGGCCGGAGACGGCCTGGATCTGGTCCGCCATCGCCTTGCCGTCGGTCGAGCCCGCAGCCACCGCGGTCAGGTAGCAGAGGATCACGGCGTCGAAGTTCTGCGCGTCGAACGCGGACTCCTTGACGCTCGTGGGCTTCGACTGCGCGTACAGCTTGTCGAAGTCCTTCGACACCTTGGCGCTCGGGACGCCCGGAACGGTGCCGCGCATGCCCTCCACGGTCGCCCCGAGCTTGCCGACGTCGGAGGAGTCGAGACCGTCGGTGGCCCAGGCCTTGGACGGGTCCCACTTGCCGGTCCGCTCGAGCGCCGGGCCCACCTTCGCGAACGTCTCCGGGAAGTCGACGATCACGAAGGCGTCCGGGTTGCCGGACGTGATCTGCGCGGCCTCGGAGTCGTAGCTGGTCGCGTTCGGGTCGTAGATGACCTTCTGGCCGATCGTGCCGCCCAGCTTCTCCCACGCGGACGAGAAGGTGTCCGCGAGGCCGGTCCCGTAGGAGTCGTTGCGGGCGCCGACGTTGACGGTCTTGCCCTGGGCCCCGCCGAGGTCCTTGGCGACCGCGGCCGCGAGCGTCGGGCCCTGGTCGGAGTCCGGCGGCACGACCCGGTTCATGAGGCCGTTGTCCTCGAGCGTGGTGATCTCGTCGCTCGTCGAGGCGGGCGAGATCTGGAGCACGCCCTCGCGGATCGAAACCGAGCGCGCGACCGGGATCGAGTCGGCCGAGGCCCAGGCGCCGGCGATGCAGCTCGCCCCGTCGCCGACGAGCTTCCGCGCCGCCGAGACCGAGGCCTGCGGGTCGGTCTGCTCGTCCTGGGTCTCGAGCTTGACCGTGTGATCGTCGCCGTTCTGCTGGATCGCCGCGTTGATCTGGTCGAGCGCCATCTGGCCCGCCTTCTGGCCCGGAGGGCCGAACGGGCCGAGGTCGCCCGTGAGGGGGACGATCTGGCCGATCGTCAGGTTGAGCGACGTCTTGCCGCCGCCTCCGCCGCCGCCTCCGCCGCACGCCACGAGCGCGAGCGAGGCGCCGGCTACCGAGGCGGCCAGGACGAGATGTCTGAGCCTGCTCATTTCCGGTCTCTCCTTTGTCGGATGCCCCTTGCCCGGTGGACCCTATAGGCGGAGGCGGAGAAGCTCAACCCCAGCGGGCCGGAGCCCAGGACCTCCTTACGTCCTGGCGATCTGATACGAACAGATGTTCGTATGACCATCGCCTGCGCCCTGATCCCCAAGCTTCCGCTGCTCGCCGCGGCGGGCGGGCGGCGGGAGCTGCTCAGCCGGCCCGCGGCGCTGGCGCCGGAGCCCGGCGAGCCACAGGCGGTGGGCGACGTCACCGGCGCCGCCGAGGCATTCGGCGTCCGGGCCGGGATGGCGCTCTCCGAGGCGCTGGCCCGCTGCCCCGAGCTCGCCCTGATCCCGCCCGACGCCGACCGCGCCGAGGCCCTCTGGGAGGCCGTCCTGAGGGCCCTGGAGGGCATCGGCGCCGCCGTCGAGCCGGGCCGCCCGGGGGTCGCGTTCTTCCGCGTCGAGGGCCTGTGCGGCCTTTGGGGCGGAAGCCGGGAGAGGGTGCTGGCGCAGGCCAGGCGAGCGGCCCCCCGGGCCCGGTTGGCGGCCGGCGCGACCAGGCTCGCCGCCTTCGCGGCCGCGCGCCGCGCGCGCGCCCTGCGCGCCCCGCGCGTGCTGGGCCCGGCCGCGTCGATGCGGCTCCTGGCGAAGCTCCCCGTCGCGGTCCTCCACGACGCCCTCGGCTGGCCCGCCGGCGAGGGCCGCGACTGGGAGGGGCTCAGCCTCCCGCCCGCGCTCGAGCGGCTCGGCATCCGGACCTTGGGGGAGCTCGCGAGCCTCCCGCGCGACGCGGTGGCCGACCGCTTCGGCGGCCCCGGCCTGCGGGCCCACGGGATCGCCCGCGGGGTCGAGGATCCGCTTCGCCCGCGGCCCTTTCCGCCCGGCCTGGAGGCCGAGGTCGAGCTCCCGGAAGCCACCTCGGGAGCGCAGCTCGAGCGCGCGCTCGAGCTGCTCGTGGACCGCCTGCTGGCGAGCCCTTCGCGCGCCGGGCGGAGCCTGCGCCGCCTGCGGCTGGGGGCGCGGCTGGCGGGCGGGGGCGGCTTCAGGGCGGAGGTCGCGCTGCGCGAGGCGACCGCGCGCGCCGACCGCCTGCGGCTGGCGCTGGCGCCCAAGCTGGCGGAGCTGCCGGGCCCTGCCGCCAAGCTCTCCCTGCGCGCGCTCGCGACCGGCCCGCCGGCGAGCGCGCAGGCAACGCTCCGCCGCTCGCCCGAGGATCGCAGGCGCGAGCGCCTGGCCGAGGCCGTGCGCCACGCCCGCGCGGTGGCCGGCCCGGGAGCCGTGCTGCGGGTGCTGGAGGTGGACCCCGCCTCGCGCGTTCCCGAGCGGCGCGCGCTGCTGACGCCGTTCACGGAGCCGCAGCGGGGGCCGGCGCCGTGACCGGGGTCTACTGGCCGCGGCCCGTCCGGGTCAGGGCCAGCGGCGCCGGCGCGCCGCTCGCGGTCGGCGGCATCGCCGTGGAGGCCGTTCGCGAGGAGTGGCTGGTCGAGGATCGCTGGTGGACGCCTTCGCCCCTGCGCCGCCGTTACTTCGAGGTCGTGCTGGCCGACGGCCGGTGCCTGGTGGTGTTCCGCGAGCCCGCCGAGGGCCCCCGGCCCCGGTGGTTCGAGCAGCGGGGGTAGCCGTGGCGCCGCGGGCAAGGCCCGGGCGACCCGGGTACGCCGAGCTTCACTGCCACTCCGCCTACTCGTTCCTCGACGGCGCGTCCCTGCCCGAGGAGCTGGCGCTCCGGGCGGCCGAGCTCGGCTACCCGGCCCTGGCCCTGACCGACCACGACGGCGTCTGGGGCGCGATGGAGCACGCGCAGGCGTGCTCGGCGCTCGGCGTCCGCCCCATCGTGGGCGCCGAGCTCGCCGTCCGCCCGCCCCCCTCCCCGGGCCGGGCGGAGCGCGAGCCGGGCGCGGGAGCGGGGGTCCCCGGGCGCGGGCGGGGCGAACCCGCGGGGACGGGAAGCGGCGCAGCCGGAGCCGCTCCCCTCCACGTCACGCTGCTCGTCGAGAGCCGGGCCGGGTGGCGCAACCTCTGCCGGCTGATAACCGAGGCGCACGCCGGCACGCGCTGGCCCGGGGAGGGCGGTCCCCGCGCCTCGCCCACCGCCCCCTCCCTTCCCCTCGCCGCGCTCGCGGAGCGCGCCGAGGGGCTCGTCTGCCTCTCCGGCTGCGCCGGGGCCGGGGCGCTCGTTCGCGGCGGCGAGCAGGTGGGGCGCAGCCTGCTAGCCGCCTTCGGGCGCGAGCGCTTCCGGGTCGAGCTTCAGCGCCCCCTCTGGCGCCACGACCGCGCCCGCAACCGCGCGCTCGCCCACCTCGCGGAGCGCCTGGGCGTCCCCTGCGTGGCGACCGGCGACGCCCACTTCCACCATCCCCGGCGGGCCCAGCTCCAGGACGCCCTCGTGGCCGTCCGCCACGGCATCACGCTGGACGAGAGCGAGCCGCTTCGCCGCGGCAACTCGGCCTCGTGCCTGGCGTCGCCGGAGGAGATGGCGCGCCGCTTCGCCGACCACCCGGAGGCCCTCGCCGAGAGCGCCGCGCTCGCGGAGCGCCTCCGCTTCGACCTCACCCGCGACCTCGGCTACCGCTACCCGGGCGCCGAGGACGCGGAGGCGGACAGGGCCCTGGCGGAGATCTGCCGCAGCCGCCTCGAGCATCGCTACCGGGCGCGGCGGGAGCGCCGCGAGGCCGCGCGCCGCCTGGAGGAGGAGCTCCGCGTCATCCGCTCGCTCGGCCTCTCCGGGTTCTTCCTGCTCCACTTCGACATCCTCGAGCTCGCCCGCGAGGTCGCGGCCGAGGTGCGCGGCCCGGGCTCCGCCCGCGGCCTCCTCCCGCCCGGCCGCGGCCGCGGCTCCAGCGTCAGCTCGATCGTCTGCTACCTGACCGGCCTCTCGCACGTGGACCCGGTTCGAAACGCCCTCTTTTTGGGCCGCTTCCTGAACGAAGAGGCGACCGAGATGCCGGACATAGACCTCGACTTCCCGCGCGATATCCGCGAGCGGCTGATCGTGCGCGTCCACGAGCGCTACGGGCGCGAGCGCTCGGCCCTCGTGGCCGCCTTCGCCTGCTACCAGTCGCGGGGGGCTACGCGCGACCTCGGCAAGGCGCTCGGCCTGCCGCCGGGAGAGATCGAGCGCGTCGCCCGGGCCGTGGACCTCCACGACCGCCCCGGCTCGGTCGCCGAGGACATCGCGGCCGCGATCGGCCCCGGCCGGGCGCGCTCGCCGCGCTGGCGGGCGCTGGCGCAGCTCGCGCGCGAGGCCTGGGGCCTGCCGCGCCACGTCTCCCAGCACCCGGGCGGCATGGTCCTCTCCACGCGCCCGCTCGTCGAGCTCTGCCCGGTCCAGCCGGCGGCGATGGAGGGGCGCCAGCTCGTGCAGTGGGACAAGGACTCGTGCGCCGACGCGGGGTTCCTGAAGATCGACCTGCTGGGCCTGGGGATGCTCTCGGCGGTGGAGCGTTGCGTGGAGGAGATCGCGCGCGCTCGGGGCGAGCGCATAGACCTCTCGCGGATACCGCTCGACGACCCGGCCACATACGCCGCCATCCAGGCCGCGGAGACGACCGGCGCCTTCCAGATCGAGAGCCGCGCCCAGATGCAGATGCTCCCCCGCACGCGCCCGGAGAGCCTCGACGACCTGACCGTGCAGGTGGCCCTCGTACGCCCCGGGCCGATCCAGGGCGGCGCCGTCCATCCCTACCTGGAGCGCAAGGCGCGCCTCCGCGAGGACCCCTCGTACCAGGTGCCCTACGAGCACCCGAGCCTGGAGCCCATCCTCCGCGACACGCTCGGCGCGATCGTCTTCCAGGAGCAGGTGATCCAGGTGGCGATGGCGCTCGCCGGCTTCAGCGCCGGCGAGGCCGAGGGCCTCAGGCGGGCGATGAGCCGCAAGCGCTCGGAGGAGGCGATCCTCGGCTACCGCGAGCGCTTCATCGCCGGCGCGCTCCGGCGCGGCGTCGAGCGCGCGGTCGCCGAGCGGGTCTTCGAGCAGGTGCGGGGCTTCTCCGGCTTCGGCTTCCCGAAGGCGCACGCCGCCGCCTTCGGCCTGCTCGCCTACCAGTCCACCTGGCTGCGCGTCCACTACGGGCCCGAGTTCCTCTGCTCGCTCCTGAACGAGCAGCCCATGGGCTTCTACCCCCCGGACTCGCTCGTCCACGAGGCGCAGCGTCGCGGCATCGAGGTCCTGCCCCCCGACGTCAACCGAAGCGCGGCCGAGTGCTCCGTGACCGAGCGCCTGGCGGTCCGGATCGGGCTCGGCTACGTGACGGGCCTCGGCGAGGATGCCGCGCGCCGGATCTGCGCCGAGCGCGAGCGCGCCGGCCCCTACGCGAGCCTGGAGGACCTCGCCTCGCGTGCCTGCCTCGGGCGCGACGCGCTCGAGCGGCTCGCCTGGGCCGGCGCCTGCGAGCCGTTCGGCTCGGACCGCCGCGCCCACCTCTGGCGCGCCGGCGTCGCCGCGCCGCCCGCGGCGCAGCCGCGACGGGCCGCCAGCAGCTCGCGCCAGCTCTCGCTCCCCCTCCCCCTCCCGCCGGCCCCCGGCCTTCCCGAGCTCGGCGGCTGGGAGCGGGTCGCCACCGATTACGCCTCGACCGGGATCACGCTCGGCCCGCATCCCATGGAGCTCATCCGCCCCGAGCTCGGCCCGGGGCTCGTCCGCACCGATGCCCTCCCCCGCCTCGCGCACGGCGCTCGAGTCGAGCTGGCCGGCATGGTGGTCGCGCGCCAGCGTCCCGCCACCGCCCGCGGGGTCGTCTTCATGCTGCTCGAGGACGAGGCGGGGGTCGTGAACGTGATCGTCGCGCCCTCCGTCTACCGCCGCCACCGCCTCGCCGTGCGGACGGCGGCCTTCCTCCGCATCGCCGGCAAGCTCGAGCGCCGTGGCGCGGTCATCAACCTGGTCGCCCGGACGCTGGAGGCGCTCGCCACGCCCGACGCCCTCCGCGCCCAGGTCCACCACATCGAGCCCCCGGCCGCGCGCGAGACGGGAAGGGCGGGCGCGGAAGGGCAGGGCGGGCGCGGGGCCGCAGCGGCCGCAGGGCGCGGCTCGCCCGCGAGCCCGGGCGCCTCCGCCGGGGACCCGCGCGGGCGCCGAGCCGCGGCGGCTGGCGCGGGCCTCGCCGATCTCGCGGCGGTCGCGCCGCGCCCGCACAGCTTCGGCCGGCGGCGCTGAGGCCCCTGAGCGCAGCCCGCCGGCGAAGCGGTCCTGCGCGGGGTCGATGCAAGCCGCGCGATGACCGTGGCGGCGCCGAGCGAGGGCAGCGCCCGCCGCTCCCGGCGGGGCTCGATGCAAGCCCCCGCGGCTCTCCCGAGGTCGATGCAAGCCCCCGTGGCCGCTCGCGCCTCCCGGAGCGAGGGCAGCGCCACACCGCTCCCCGAGCGCGGGCAGCTCGCACCGTTCCCGGCGGGGATCGCTCTCGAGCCGGCTGTCCTTCGTTGCGCGTCCTGCAAGATCCGTTGCAAGTCGCGCCGGGGCCCCGGCGAGGGGGCGATTCCGTCCGGGAGCCCTCCTAGGGTGCGAACCCATGTTCGACAGGCGACAGCACATCGCCCGGCGCCTCGTGAGCGGGGTCGACCTGCTCATAGACGTGGCCACCCTGGGCGAGTACGGCTTGGTTCTCGCCGAGCCCTCCGCGAGCGGGTGTCGTGAGGAGCGAGCCGGCGGCGCTGCCCGTCCTCGCAGCACCGCCGGATGGGAGGCCTTCTCGCGATCCCGCCGCGGCGCCTGCCGGCGCACCCGCCCCCCACGCGCCCGTCACGGCCTCGAGCGCTGGTACGGATAGGAAGCTGAGCGCCTCTCGGCCACGCCCGGGGCAACGCCTCAGCGCCCGGGGAGCGCTCGAGCGCGGCTCCGGCGCGCGGGGATGTCGCCACGGATGGAGCGAGCGGGGTCCTCGCTCGCCCGCGTCGCCGTCCGGGCTTCAGTCCGCGTCGCCGCGATCGATTGCCGCGATCAGGGCGCGGCCGGCCTCGAGCGCCCGCCGCATCACGCCGGGATCGGCGTTCTCGGCCGTATCGCTCGGCCAGTGGTAGTTCGGGATCGTCCCGTCCTGGGCGCTCAGCGTGAGCGCCCGCCCGCCGCGCGCGAGCACCGGCGTCGCGTCGTAGGTGAGGCCGGCGACGCGCTCGGCGCGGCGCAAGCCCAGCTCGGGCCGCTCCGAGGCGATCCGCTCGGCGAGCGCGAGCAGGCCCGGATCGGCCGCCCAGCGGCGGGCAACGCCCTCGTGGGGGAGGTAGCGCAGGGTCGCCGGAGCCGCGACGCCGTCGAAGTTGAGGAAGAGCCAATCGCGCGTGTCGTGCCGATCGAGGAACGAGCGCATGCCCAGGGTGCCGGCCTCCTCGCAGCCGGTTACGAGGAGAACGAGGCGCGTGGTGGCGAGCGGCCGCGCCGCTACCTCCGCGGCCAGCGCCGCGCTCACCGCGGCTCCGGAGGCGTTGTCGTTGGCCCCCGGGACGTCCTCGCCGCGAATCTCGCGCTCCGCCAGGAGCAGCAGGCCGAGCGCCAGCACACCGCGCGCCAGCCTCGCTGCGACGCGCCCCGCCCGCCATCGCCCGGCGAGCGGCTCGAGCGCCTGCACCGCGAGAGCGGCGGAGACCGCCCCGAGCAGGCCGCGAAGCCCCGGCGCGAGCCGCGGGTGGAAGATCAGGCCGCTCCGCGAGGAGTCCACGTGCGCGACCAGGCAAAGCGTGCGGCGAGCGGCGCCCGCCGGCTCGACCGCCGCGACCAGGTTCCGGCTCGGAAGCCGCCGCAGCGCGTCCCCCAGCGGCGTGAACCGCAGCGAGTCCTCGCTCAGGCCGAGGAGCACGGCGAGCCCTCCCAGCGCGGCGCGCGCGCGGCGGAACCGTCGCGGCAGGAGCCCGGGCGCCACGCCGAGCCCGAGGATCACGGCATGGGGCTCGGCGAACGTGGCGTACGCATCGAACGCCTCCGCCCGCGCCTCGAGGCCGGCCTCCGCCAGCCTCGCCCGCAGCCACTCGACCGCGACCCGCTCCGCGCGCGAGCCCGGGCGCCTCGGCCCGATCTCCTCCGCGAGCGCCCGCATCCACTCCCAGGCGCTGACGCCCGCTCGCGCGAGCGGCTCGCGAACCGGGGCTTGCCCGCCCGACGCGTCCATTCCGGCGATCCTAGACGCCTGCGAGGCCCCCGCGATCGCTCCGGCCACGCCCCCTCGCCGTCGCCGGCTTCCTCACCAGCCCCCATGCCCGGCCGGCGACCCCACGCTCGCCCCGTACGCACGAAGGGCCGCCCTGGGGGGCGGCCCTTCGAGCTCAAGCCGGCGGCGACCTACTCTCCCAGGCGGTCTCCCGCCAAGTACCATCGGCGCTGAGGGGCTTAACTTCTCTGTTCGGAATGGGAAGAGGTGTATCCCCCTCGCTATGGCCACCGAAGACGTGCGGGACCGCGCGGCCCCCGCGAGGCTTGAGAACTGCACCAGCGGCCAAAAGCAAAACCGTCAAGACCTCGACCCATTAGTACCGGTCTGCTGAGCGCGTTACCGCGCTTGCACAGCCGGCCTATCAACCTGGTGTTCTCCCAGGGGTCTTACTCCCTCGAGGGGATGGGAGAGCTCATCTCGAGGTTGGCTTCCCGCTTAGATGCTTTCAGCGGTTATCCAGTCCGCACGTAGCTAACCTGCAGTGCCCTTGGCAGGACAACAGATACACCAGAGGTGCGTTCATCCCGGTCCTCTCGTACTAAGGATGACTCCTCTCAGCTCTCCAACGCCTACGGCAGATAGGGACCGAACTGTCTCACGACGTTCTGAACCCAGCTCGCGTACCGCTTTAATGGGCGAACAGCCCAACCCTTGGGACCTACTCCAGCCCCAGGATGCGACGAGCCGACATCG
>Ga0070741_10002354_pt1 | contig 51432 bp, 55 predicted proteins | sample Coa_R1_4_FD_66440 | JGI IMG/M metagenome (GOLD analysis project Ga0070741, IMG submission 66440) | Surface soil microbial communities from Centralia Pennsylvania, which are recovering from an underground coalmine fire - Coalmine... | ecosystem: Environmental > Terrestrial > Soil > Unclassified ... | reverse complement strand
TCCCACTCCGGCTCGAACGGCGTCACGTTGACGATGATGCCGCAGCGCGCGTAGGTGGACTTGCCGAGGCACACGGTGAGGATGTCGCGCGGAATCCGGAAGTACTCGACCGTGCTCGCCAGCGCGAACGAGTTGGGCGGGATGATGCAGACGTCGGCCTTGATGTCGACGAACGACTTCGGATCGAAGTTCTTCGGGTCGACGACGGTGTTGAACACGTTGGTGAAGACCTTGAACTCGTCGCCGACGCGCACGTCGTAGCCGTACGACGACACGCCGTAGGAGATGACGCCCGCGCGCACCTGCTCGTCGACGAACGGCTCGATCATCCGGTGCTCGAGCGCCATCCGCTTGATCCACGTATCGGGTCGTATGCTCATCGTCGGAACAGGGCCATCAGGAGCGTGAGCAGGAGGCTCAGCACGATCGACGTGGCCAGCGGAAAATAGAAGGAGACGTTGCCGCGTTTGACGTAGAAGTCGCCGGGCAGCCGGAAGAGCGGCAGGCCGAGCATCATCACGAGGCCGAGCCCCGCGATTGCCAGCCCGATGACGACCAGCGCCTTGCCCATCGCGTTCAGGGTGTCCTGCGTGGAGCGGCGGCGGTCACACCAGCTCGATGCCCGGAAAGAAATAGCCCATCTCGTAGGCGGCCGTGTCCGGCGCGTCGGAGCCGTGCGTGGCGTTGCGCTCGATCGACTCGGCGAACTCCTTACGCAGCGTGCCCGGGTCCGCTTTGGCCGGATCGGTCGCCCCCATCAGCGTGCGCCATTTCTTGATCGCGCCGTCGGCTTCGAGCACCAGCACGACGGCCGGTCCCGACGACATGAAGGCCGTCAGGCTTCCGAAAAACGGTCGCTCGCGATGCACGGCGTAGAAACCCTCCGCCTGTTCCCTGGATAAATGGACGCGCTTCATGGCACGGATCTGGAATCCCTGCTCTTCGATGCGCTGGATGATCGTGCCGGCAAGCCGTCGTGCGACGGCATCGGGCTTGATGATGGCCAGTGTCCGCTCGGTCATCCGGGCATTATAGCGAGGAGTGGCACCGTGACCCCCATGGCGAAGAAGCAACAGGACGATCCGGACATCCACAAGGGCGCGATCGAAGGCGACCGTCCGAGCGACGAGCAGATCGGCAACCCGCACGGCGAAGGCATCGACGACCAGGGCCTTCCCTCCGATCCGATCGCCCAGGCGGAGGATGCGATCGGCGCGAACGAGGACGAATCGCAGGGGTAGCAACTACGCGGTTGGCGAATTGGCGAGTCGGTGAATTGGTGATTAGAGGCTGACTCGAGCGACACCTCGGCCGCGGCACGCCGATCGCTTGCGTGCCGCGGCATGAGCAGCATCGCCGACGCACTCCGCGAACGCACCTTCCGTTACGGTCTACGCATCATCCGCTTCTGCAAGGGACTTCCCGACAACTGGATTGCCCGCGAACTTGGACGGCAGCTGCTGCGCGCCGGCATGGGCGTGCCGGGGAACTACTGGTCGGCATGCCGCGGCCGGTCGGACAAGGAGTTCATCGCACGGCTCGCGGTCGCGGCGGACGAAGCGGACGAGAGCGTGCTGTGGCTGACGGCGATCACGCAGAGCGGCGTGCGGGAGGACTTCGAGGGGAAGAATCTGCTGCGGGAGGGACAGGAGCTGCGGGCGATTCTCGCGAAGTCGCATCGGACCGCTCGCGAGAATCGCCGCCGAAGGCGTGCTACATCGCCAACTCTCCAGCTCGCCAAGTCGCCAACTAGCGAAGGCTCTCCATGATCTCGTCCAGCGCCTCTTTCCCCGGCCTCACCCGCTCGAGCGGGAGCGTCGCCAGCGGTTCGTCGACGACGTTCAGCAGCTCGAGGAAGTCGTCGCGGTCCGGCTCGATGTAGATGATGCCGGTCGCGAACTCGCCGCGGCGCGCGGTCTCGTGCAGCCGCTTCATCGCGCCGATCCGGTCGGTCGGGTCGTACTGCTCTTCGAGCTTCTTCAAATACAGCTTCGATCCGTCGTGCATCGTCACTTCCTGCGTGGTGCCCGGCGCGTAGTCGACGCTGATGTCCTCGAAGAACGGCACGAAGCTCACTTCCTCGAGCGGATCGTCGTGGTCCTTCACGTACGCGTAGCTCTTGGTCGAGCCCTCGTGGTCGTTGAAGGTGACGCACGGCGAGAGGACGTCGATCATGCACGTGCCGCGGTGCGCGAGCGCCGCCTTGAGGATGGCGAGCAGCTGCTTCTTGTCGCCCGAGAACGAGCGCGCGACGAACGTGGCGCCGAGCTCGATCGCCAGCGCGCAGGTGTCGATCGGCGGCAGGTCGTTGACGACGCCGGTCTTCAGCTTGCTGCCGAGATCGGCGGTCGGCGAGAACTGCCCCTTCGTCAGGCCGTAGCAGCCGTTGTCCTCGATGATGTAGATGATCGGCAGGTTGCGCCGCATCAGGTGGACGAACTGGCCGATGCCGATCGCGCCGGTGTCGCCGTCGCCGCTCACCCCGATCGCGATCAGCTTCTTGTTCGCCAGCATGGCGCCGGTGCCGACCGACGGCATGCGGCCGTGCACCGCGTTGAAGCCGTGCGAGCCGCCGAGGAAATAGGCCGGGCTCTTGCTCGAGCAGCCGATGCCCGACAGTTTGACGACCTCCGTCGGGTTGACGCCCATCTCGTAGAACGCGTCGATGATGCGCTCGGAAATGGCGTTGTGGCCGCAGCCGGCGCACAGCGTCGTCTTGCCGCCCTTGTAGACCTGCGGCTCGAGGCCGATTCGATTCACTTTGATTGGTGTCGCCACGTCGTTACTCCCCACCCGCCGTGCCCGCGCTGATGCGGGCCGTGCTCTTCCTGGCCACTTCGAACCCTTCCTGCGCGAGGACGTCGTCGGTGATGCTGCGCGCGTCGATCGGCAGGCCGTTGTAGTGCAGCACGCTCCGCAGCTTCTTCTGCTGGTCGGGCGTCAGCTCGAGCTTCATCAGCTGCAGCAGCTGCGCGTCGCGGTTCTGCTCGATGACATACACGCGCTCGTGCCGGTCGATGAACTCGGCGAGCTGCTCGGTGAACGGATACGCGTACAGCCGGAAGTACGACGTCTCGACGTTCATCTCCTCGCGCAGCTGGTCGCGGCTCTCGCGCGTCGCGTAGCGCGACGTGCCGTAGTTGATGAAGCCGATCTTCGCCTTCGGGTTGATCTCGACGAAGGAGCGGGGCACGAGCCGCCGCGCCGTCTCGAACTTGCGCGCCAGGCGATCCATGTTGTCGACGTAGTCGTCGGGCCGCTCGCTGTACTGCCCTTTCGCGTTGTGGCCCGACCCGCGCGTGAAGTAGACGGGCATGTTGTCGCCCGGAATCGTGCGGTACGGGATGCCGTCGCCGTCGACGTCCTTGTAGCGCCCCCACTCGCCGAGCTCCTTCAGCTTCTGCTCCGTGAGCAGCTTGCCGCGGTTGATCGGCTTGTCCGGGTACTTGAACGCGTCCGCCATCCAGTTGTTCATGCCGAGGTCGAGGTCCATCATCACGAAGATCGGCGTCTGCAGGTGCTCGGCGAGATCGAACGCCTCCATCGCCATCGTGTAGCACTCCTCGACCGACGAGGGGATCAGCATCACGTGCTTCGTGTCGCCGTGCGACAGGAACGCCGTCGTCAGCAGATCGCCCTGCGCGGTGCGGGTCGGGAGGCCCGTCGACGGGCCGACGCGCTGCACGTCGAAGATGACCGCCGGCGTCTCGGCGTAGTACGCGAGGCCCGCGAACTCCGACATCAGCGAGATGCCCGGGCCGGCCGTGGCCGTCATCGACCGCGCGCCCGCCCAGCTCGCGCCGATGACCATCCCGAGCGACGCGATCTCGTCTTCGGCCTGCACGATCGCGAACGTCGCCTTCCCCGTCGCCTTGTCGACGCGGTACTTCTTCATGTACGAGATCAGCGACTCGCAGAGCGACGACGAGGGCGTGATCGGATACCAGGCGACGACGGTGACGCCGGCCAGCATGCAGCCGATTGCGGCGGCGGCGTTCCCCTCGATGAGGATCTTGCCGGTCGTCTCGTTCATCGGCTCGAGAACGTACGGGTCCTGCTTGGTGAAGTTCGCCTCGGCGTAGTCCCAGCCCGCCTTCAGCGCGCCCGCGTTCAACGCGACCGCCTTCGCCTTCTTGCCGAGCTGTTTGTTGAGCGCCTTTTCCATCAGCGCCGGATCGATGCCGAGCAGCTTCGCCAGGATGCCGTCGTAGATCATGTTGCGCACGAGGCGGCGGAGCTTGGCGTCGGGACACACCGGCGCGACCAGCTTGTCGAACGGAACCGGGTAGAAGATCAGATCGCTGCGCAGCGCGTTCAGCTTCAGCGGTTCGTCGTAGACGACCGCCGCGCCCGCGTCGAGCGTCATGACGTCTTCCTTCGCCGTCTCCGCGTTCATCGCGACGAGGAAGTCGACTTCCTTCTTGCGGCCGATGTACCCGCGCTTGCTCGCGCGGATGGTGTACCAGGTCGGCAGCCCGGCGATGTTCGACGGGAACATGTTCTTGCCCGAGACCGGAATGCCCATCAGGAGCATCGATCTGAGGAGCACGAGGTTGGCCGTCTGGCTGCCCGATCCGTTGACCGTGGCGACCTGAATGCTGAAGTCGTTGACGACGCGCTGTCGACTCGCGGACGCCTGCTGATCCTGAACCGCTACATCTGTCGGTGCCATGCTCAAGTCCTTACGACGTATGAAGATGGAGGCTGTCCCTGCGGTAAATTGCCCGAGGGGAGATCCGTGCGATTATACCGTGAATCGCGCGGATGACGGAAACGCCGGAGCTTAGAGGAGCGACTTGATCGCGGCGCCCATGTCGGCCGGGCTCTTCACGACCGTCACGCCGGCCGCCGTCAGCGCCGCCATCTTCTCGGCGGCCGTGCCCTTGCCGCCGGCGATGATCGCGCCCGCGTGGCCCATGCGGCGCCCGGGCGGGGCCGTCTGGCCGGCGATGAAGCCGACGACCGGCTTCCTGAAGTTCGCCTTGATCCAGGCCGCCGCTTCTTCCTCGGCGCTCCCGCCGATCTCGCCGATCATGATCACGGCGTCGGTCTCGGGGTCGGCGGCGAACAACCGCAGCGCGTCGATGTGCGACGTCCCGATCAGCGGGTCGCCGCCGATGCCGATGCACGTGCTCTGGCCGAGACCCAGCTTCGTCAGCTGGTGGATCGCTTCGTAGGTCAGCGTCCCGCTCTTCGACACGATGCCGATGCGCCCTTCTTTGCAGATGTTGGCCGGGATGATGCCGGCCTTCCCCTTGCCGGGGGAGATCAGCCCCGGACAGTTCGGGCCGACGAGCCGCGTGCCGGGGCGGCGCTCGAGAAACGTCATCGCGCGCATCATGTCGAAGGTCGGAATCCCCTCCGTGATGCACACGACGAGCGGCAGCCCCGCGTCGGCCGCTTCCATGACCGCATCGGCCGCGAACGGCGGCGGCACGAAGATCACCGACGCGTTCGCGCCGGTCTTCGCGACCGCCTGCTGCACGGTGTCGAAGATCGGCCAGCCTTCGTGCGTCGTGCCGCCCTTGCCCGGCGTGACGCCGCCGACGACGTTGGTGCCGTAGGCCGCCGCCTGCTTCGCGTGAAACGTGCCTTCGCGGCCGGTCAGGCCCTGCACGATCAGTCGAGTCCGTTTGTCGATCAGAATAGCCATGTCGGTTCGGGCTACCGCGCCAGTTGCACGACTCTGGCCGCCGCGTCGTCCATCGAATCGGCCGTCGTGAAGTTCATGTGGCTTTCGCGGAGCAGGCGCTTGCCCTCTTCCACGTTCGTCCCCTCCATGCGGATGACGATCGGGACCGGCACGCCGAGCTCCTTCACGGCGGCAATGACCCCCTGCGCCAGGACGTCGCAGCGCAGGATGCCGCCGAAGATGTTGATCAGCACCGCCTTCACGTTCTTGTCCGACATCAGGATCTTGAAGGCGTTTCGAATCTGCTCCGCGTTCGCGCCGCCGCCCACGTCGAGGAAGTTGGCCGGCTCGCCCCCCGCGAGCTTGATGATGTCCATGGTCGCCATCGCGAGGCCGGCGCCGTTCACCATGCAGCCGATGTTGCCGTCGAGATGGATGTAGTTGAGGTTGAACTTCGACGCTTCGATCTCGAGCGGATCCTCTTCGCTGAGGTCCCGCAGATCTTTCACGTCGGCATGACGGTAGAGCGCGTTGTCGTCGAAGTTCACCTTCGCGTCGAGCGCCAGCAGTTCGCCCTCGCCGGTGACGATGAGCGGGTTGATCTCGACGAGCGAGGCGTCGGTCGCGATGAAGGCGTCGTAGAGCGACGACACGAGCTTGACGAACTTGCTGACGAGCGCCGCGTCGAGGCCGATGCCGAAGGCGAGCTGCCTCGCCTCGAACGGCGCGATGCCGACGCCCGGATCCACGTGGACGCGCACGATCCGCTCGGGCGTGTTCGCCGCCACTTCCTCGATGTCCATGCCGCCGGCGGCGCTCGCCATGATCACCGGCCTGCCCGCCTGGCGGTCGAGCAGCATGCTCACGTACAGCTCGCGTTTGATGTCGACGCCCTGCTCGATCAGCACGCGCGAGACGAGCCGGCCCTCCGGCCCCGTCTGGTGCGTGACGAGGTTCATGCCGATCATCGACTTGGCGATCGCCACCGCCTCTTCGGGCGACTTCGCCAGCTTCACGCCGCCGCCCTTCCCGCGGCCGCCCGCGTGGATCTGCGCCTTGACGACGACCACCTTGGTGCCGAGGCGCCGCGCGATGTCGTCGGCCTCGGAGGCGTTGAACGTCGCTTCGCCGAGCGGCACCGGCACGCCGAACTTGCTGAGGATCGCTTTGGCTTGGTATTCGTGGATTTTCATGCGTTGAGGGCTGGGTATCGTATCACGACGCGCATTTGCACGTCCCCGGAGTGGAACGGTAAACTTCTCTGTTGATGTCCACTCGAATACGCGCCTTCTCCTCGTCGGTCGGCACCAAGCTGCTGATCGGCGTGACGGGGCTGGCGCTCTTCATCTATCTCCTCATCCACATCGCCGGCAACTTGATCGTGTTCGCGGGGCCGGCCGCGTTCAACCATTACGCCTTCGTCATGGAGTACGGCAATCCGCTGCTGCCGGTGATCGAGATCGGGCTGCTGCTGGTGTTCCTGCTGCACGTCTACAAGGCGGTCACGAATTATCTCGCGAACACCGCCGCGCGGCCGGTCGCGTACGTCAAGAAGCGGCGCGCCGGGTGGCCGAGCCGCAAGTCGTTCGCCTCGTCGACGATGATCTTTTCCGGCCTGTGGCTGATCCTGTTCCTGATCATCCACGTCAAGGCCTTCCGCTTCAGCGAGGAGACGCCGTGGCCGGGCGGCGGCCGCGATCTCTACCGCCAGGAGATGAACGTCTTCACCAACCCGCTGATGGTCGGGTTCTACGTCCTCTCGATGCTCGTCATCGGGTCGCACCTGTGGCACGGCATCGCGAGCTCGCTCCAGTCGCTGGGGCTCGACCATCCGAAGTGGACGCCGCGCGTGCTGGCCGCCGGCAAGGTGATCGCCGTCGCGCTGGCGGGCGCGTTCATCGTCATCGCCATCTGGGCGCATTTCGTGGGGGCGCGGTCATGAGCGCGATCACGCTCGACGCGAAGATTCCCGGCGGCCCGATCGCCGGGAAGTGGGACCGGCACAAGTTCGAGATGAAGCTGGTCAACCCCGCGAACAAGCGCAAGTACACGATCATCGTCGTCGGCACCGGCCTGGCCGGCGCGTCGGCGGCGGCGACGCTCGGCGAGCTCGGCTACAACGTGCTCAGCTTCTGCATCCAGGATTCGCCGCGCCGCGCGCACAGCATCGCGGCGCAGGGCGGCATCAACGCCGCGAAGAACTACCAGAACGACGGCGACAGCGTGTACCGCCTCTTCTACGACACGGTGAAGGGGGGCGACTACCGCTCGCGCGAAGCGAACGTCTATCGGCTGGCGCAGCTCAGCGTCAACATCATCGATCAGTGCGTCGCGCAGGGCGTGCCGTTCGCGCGCGAATACGGCGGGCTGCTCGACAACCGGTCGTTCGGCGGCGCGCAGGTGTCGCGCACGTTCTACGCGAGGGGCCAGACCGGCCAGCAGCTGCTGCTCGGCGCGTACCAGTCGCTGATGCGGCAGGTGCACGAGGGCACGGTGAAGATGCACGCGCGGCGCGAGATGCTCGACCTCGTGATCCTCGACGGCAAGGCGCGCGGCATCGTCTGCCGGAATCTCGTCACCGGCGCGATCGAGCGCTATGCCGGCGACGCCGTCGTGCTGGCGACCGGCGGCTACGGCACGGTGTTCTACCTGTCGACCAACGCGGTGAACTCGAACGTCACCGCCGCGTGGCGCGCGGCCAAGCGCGGCGCGCTCTTCGCGAACCCGTGCTACACGCAGATTCATCCGACCTGCATCCCGGTCAGCGGCGACCACCAGTCGAAGCTGACGCTGATGAGCGAGAGCCTGCGCAACGACGGCCGCGTCTGGGTGCCGAAGAAGAAGGGCGACACGCGTCCGCCCGAGCAGATCCCCGAAGAGGAGCGCGACTACTACCTCGAACGCAAGTACCCGTCGTTCGGCAACCTCGTGCCGCGCGACGTCGCGTCGCGCAACGCGAAGCAGATGGCCGACGAGGGGCGCGGCGTCGGCGAGACCGGCCTCGCCGTCTACCTGGATTTCCGCGACGCCATCGAGCGGCTCGGCGCCGACGTGATCCAGGAGAAGTACGGCAACCTGTTCCACATGTACAAGAAGATCACCGACGAGGATGCGTACAAGGTCCCGATGCGCATCTACCCGGCGATCCACTACACGATGGGCGGGCTCTGGGTCGACTACAACCTGATGAGCAACGTTCCCGGCCTGCACGTGCTCGGCGAAGCGAACTTCTCCGATCACGGCGCGAACCGCCTCGGCGCGAGCGCGTTGATGCAGGGGCTCGCCGACGGCTACTTCGTCATTCCGTACACGATCGGCCACTATCTCGCGAGCACTGCGCTGCCGAAGGTCTCGACCGACCACGACGCCTTCAAGGAGGCGCAGAGCAACGTCCAGACGCGCATCGACCGGCTGCTCTCGGTGAAGGGGCGCCGCGGCATCCGCGAGATCCACCGCGAGCTCGGACGGATCATGTGGGACAACGTCGGCATGTCGCGCACCGAGCAGAGCCTCCGGACGGCGCTGCAGGAGATCCCGCGGCTGCGCGACACCTTCTGGCACGAAGTGTCGGTGCCGGGGTCGAACGACAACCTCAATCAGAGCCTCGAGTACGCCGGCCGCGTGGCCGACTACCTGGAGTTCGCGGAACTGCTGGCGCTCGACGCGCTGCACCGCCGCGAGTCGTGCGGCGGCCACTTCCGCGAAGAGAGCCAGACGCCCGACGGCGAGGCGCTGCGCGACGATGCCAACTTCTCGTACGTGGCGGCGTGGGAATTCACCGGCGTCGGGAACGAGCCGGTGCTGCACAAGGAGCCGCTCGACTTCGAGGAAGTGCACCCCACGCAGCGGAGCTACAAATAATGCGTCTCAACCTGAAGATCTGGCGTCAGGCCGGCCCGACCGCCGCCGGCCGACTGGTCGATTACGTCGCCGACAACGTGTCGCCCGACATGTCGTTTCTCGAGATGCTCGACGTCGTGAACGAAGGGCTCGTCAAGAGCGGCGAAGACTCGATCGCGTTCGACTCGGACTGCCGCGAAGGGATCTGCGGCATGTGCAGCCTCGTCGTCAACGGCGTGCCGCACGGGCCGGACCGCGGCACGACCGTCTGCCAGCTGCACATGCGGCGCTTCAAGGACGGCGACACCGTCACGATCGAGCCGTGGCGCGCGAAGGCGTTCCCCGTCGTCAAGGACCTCGTGGTCGACCGCAGCGCGTTCGATCGCATCATCTCGGCCGGCGGCTACGTGTCGATCAACTGCGGCGGCGCGCCGGACGGCAACGCGATCCCGATTCCCAAGGACGTCTCCGAGAAGGCGATGGACTCGGCCGCGTGCATCGCGTGCGGCGCGTGCGTGGCCGCCTGCAAGAACGCCTCGGCGCACCTGTTCATGAGCGCGAAGATCTCGCAGCTGGCGCTGCTGCCGCAGGGACAGGTCGAGCGCGACCGCCGCGTGGTGTCGATGATCAACCAGGCGGACGCCGAAGGGTTCGGCACCTGCTCGAACGAAGGCGAGTGCGAGGCGGTCTGCCCGAAAGAGATCCCGATCTCAAATATCGCGAGGATGACCCGCGAGTACTTCCGCGCGCTGTGGGCCGCCGGAAAATAGCCGGCCGAACAGCAGCAGCGCGACCGCCTGCCGCAGCGCTTCCGGGCTGCACGGCTTGTCGAGAAACGCTTCGTCGGCCCAGAGCGATCCCTTGGCAGCGAAGACGTCGTCGCGATAGCCGGTCAGATACAGCACCTTGATGTCGAGGTACCGCTCGCGCATGTAGCGCGCGAGCTGATGGCCGGCCATCCGCGGCATCATCTCGTCGGTCACGAGCAGATCGAACGGCTTCTCGCGCGCCGCCAGGGCAATCGCCTCGTCGCCGTCCGCGGCGAGCGCCGTCTCGTACCCGGCGTCGTACAGGACGTGCTGCACGAGCAGCCGCATCTGCTCCTCGTCGTCGACCACCAGGACGCGAATCGGCGCGGCACGACCGCCCGGAACACCCCGTTGTCGTGCGCGCGAGAACGACAGCAGCCGCAGCGCCATGCCTTCTAACGCGCAATTCCGGTGACGGCGGTCTCAATCGTTTCGACCAGCTTCCGCTCGGGACAGGGCTTCTCGAGAACGGCGAACGCGCCGGCGACACGCGCCTCGTCAGGAATGTAATCGCCGGCGGTGAGCATGATGACCGGAATCGCGCGCGTCGCCGGGTCGTTCTTGAGCCGGCGGCATGTTTCGAAACCGTTCATTTCCGGCATCTCGATGTCGAGGACGATGACGTCTGGCTGCCGCACGGCGGCGAGCACCAGCGCCTCGCTGCCGCGTGCGGCGGTGAACACGCGGTATTCGGGCGCGAGGAGCAGCTCGTACAGATCGCGCTGATCGCCGCAGTCGTCGACGAGCAGCACCGACACCCGGCCGGCCGCCTCGTGCATGTCTGGTTTCCTGACACCGCGCCGGGGGAACGCCGGCGCTGCGCCCTCGGAGAGCAACTTCCATTCCCCCGCCGGCCGCCACCGGCAGGCAACATGCAGCACGCGGCGGCATGGCCATCGAGGACCTCTGGTACAAGAACGCGATCATCTACTGCCTGCCGATCGCCAAATTCATGGATTCCGACGGCGACGGGATTGGAGATCTCGAGGGCCTGAGTCGCCGGCTCGATTACCTCGCCGGCCTCGGCGTCACCTGCGTCTGGCTGCAGCCGTTCTACACCTCCCCCGAGCGCGACGATGGGTACGACGTCGCGGACTACTACGGGGTGAACGGGAAGTACGGATCGCCGGGCGACTTCTCCGAGTTCATCAACCACGCCCGCGCGCTCGGCCTGCGCATCATCGTCGACCTGGTCGTCAACCACACGTCCGACCGCCATCGGTGGTTCCAGGCGGCGCGCGAGCGCCGCGACGCGCCGACGCGCGACTGGTACGTCTGGTCGGACACGCGGCCGCCGGACCACGAGAAGGGGGTCGTGTTCCCGGGCGTGCAGAAGACGACCTGGACGTACGACAAGGCGGCGAAGCAGTACTACTTTCACCGCTTCTACGACTTCCAGCCCGACCTGAACACCACGAACAAGTGGGTGCGCGACGAGATCACCAAGGTGATGGGCTACTGGCTCGAGCTCGGCGTCTCGGGGTTCCGCATGGACGCCGTGCCGTTCCTGATCGAGCGCAAGGGCGCGGACGTGCCGCACGATCAGGATTTCGAGCTGCTGCACGAGATGCGGCACTTCCTGCAGTGGCGCTGCGGCGACGCGATCCTGCTGGCCGAGGCGAACGTGCCACCCGACGAGAGCCTGAAGTACTTCGGCGACCGCGGCGATCGGCTGCAGCTGATGCTGAACTTCCCGGTGAACCAGCGGCTGTTCTACGCGATGGCGACCGCGGACCTCGAGCCGCTGACGTGGGCGCTCCGCGAAACGGCGAAGCGTCCGGCCGAAGCGCAGTGGGTGCACTTCCTGCGCAGCCACGACGAGCTCGATCTCGGACGGCTCTCGCCTGACGAGCGCCAGCAGGTCTTCGACGCCTTCGGACCCGATCGATCGATGCAGCTCTACGATCGCGGCATCCGCCGCCGCCTCGCGCCGATGCTCGGCAACGATCGCCGGCGCCTCGAGCTCGCCTTCAGCCTGCTCTTCTCGCTGCCGGGCACGCCGATGATGCTGTACGGCGACGAGATCGGCATGGGCGACGACCTGTCGCTGCCCGAGCGCGAGTGCGCGCGCACGCCGATGCAGTGGACGCGCGAACGCCACGGCGGCTTCACGCTGGGCGACACGCCGGTTCAGCGCGTCATCGACGACCGGACGTACGGCTACCGGCACGTCAACGTCGCCGACCAGCGGCGCGACCCGCACTCGCTGCTGAACTGGACCGAGCGCACGATCCGCATGCGCAAGGAATGCCCGGAGATCACGTGGGGGCAGTTCGAGGTGCTGTCGACGTCCGCCAGCGGCGTGCTCGCCATCCGCTACGACTGGCGCGGCACGTCGCTCCTGACGCTGCACAACTTCAACGACAAGAAGACGCGCGCGGCCTTCGACGTGACGGTGCCGCGCGGCGATCTGCTCGTCGACGTGTTCGACGACAACCACAGCGAGGGGCGCGACGGCCGCCACGAGGTGGCGCTCGAGCCCTACGGCTATCGATGGCTTCGCGTGGGATCGCAGGACAACGCGCTCTACCGCAGCGCGCTCTGATCGGCGGGCCTGGAGGCGCAGTCGCAGGCGTGCTGTTCGAGGCAGGCGGACGGCCGTCGGACGCGGCTAACCGACCCAGCCGACGGTCGCGAACAGGTGGAAATCGGCCGCGAGCTGCAGGTCGTCGCCGCCCGCGCGGATGCGCGCGACACCGGCGTCGAACTCCGCATCGGTCAACACCGACAGCTGCGACGTAAACGTCCTGTCGACGACGCCGGTCGCCAGCGCCTCGGCCGCCGACTGCATCACCTCGATGTGATCCGCCTCGAACGACTCCGCCCACGAGAACCCGGCGCGCGCGAGCTCGCCGCGCAGGATCCGGACCGGCGCGAACCGCGCGCGATCGATCTCGCGCGTTTCGGGAAAGTGGTCGTAGACCCACCAGGTGTCGCGATCCGCGTGCGGATCCTTGCCGATCGTCATGACGCCGCCGCCGGGGCGCAGCACGCGCCGGGCTTCGGTGAAGAACGCGAATCGATCGGTGAAGTGATGCAGCGCGTTGACGCAGAAGATGCGGTCGAAGGAGGCGTCGGGAAACGGCAGCTGCTCCGCGATCGCACGCACGCGGGGGCCGGAGGCGCGCGCAATCATCTCCGCCGAGGGCTCGACGCCGACGAGATGCCGAAGCGGCGCGGCGCCGGCCGCGCGCGCGCGGACCGTGTCGACCCAGTGCCCGGTGCCGCAGCCGACTTCCAGGACGTCGGACGCGTTCTTGACGAACTCGAGCACCGCGTCGCGCGTGCCGGCATATTCGTACAACGCGTACCGGCGGTCGAACCGCGCGGCCACGCGGTCGTAGTCAGTGACGCGCTCGCCGCTCACACCGGCCTTGCGGGCGTCTCGAGAATCTGCCGCGCGGCGTCCGCATCCTCTCGCCGCACGATCACCTGAAAACCGACGCCGGCCCACGCCAGGGCCGGCCGCATGGCGCCGCCGTCGTCGGCGCGGATCATCGCGTCGATCTCGGCGGCGTCGAGCGCGCTCGCGGCGATGTCGGCGGCGGCGCGGTCGCCGAACGTCGCCACCACGACGAGGTCATCGTCGGCCATGCGTCATTGTAGACCGGCCGCCCGGCGCGAAGCGCGCCGACGGGACCGGCGCTTCGTTCTTCAGACCTTGATCACGTCGACGAGTTCCTTGACCGCGGCCGCCGACTTGTTGAACGCGGCCTGTTCGTCCGGGGTGAGCTTGATCTCGATGATCTTCTCGAGCCCGCGCGAGCCCAGCTTGCACGGCACGCCGACGAACAGGTCGCGGACGCCGTACTCTCCCTGGAGGAACACCGAGCAGGGGACGATCTTCTTCTTGTCGAGGAGGATCGCCTCCACCATCTCGACGACCGACGCGCCGGGCGCGTACCACGCGCTCGTCCCGACGAGCTTGGTGATCTCGGCGCCGCCGTTCGCCGTCCGATCGACGATGCGATCGATCGTGGCCGTGTCCATCAGATCGGTGATCGGGATCCCCGCCACGGTCGAATAGCGCGGCAGCGGCACCATCGTGTCGCCGTGGCCGCCGAGCACGAACGCGTGGACGTTGTCCACCGACACGCTCAGCTCCTTCGCGATGAACGTCCGCATGCGCGCCGAATCGAGCACGCCCGCCATCCCGATCACCCGCTCGCGCGGAAACTTCGCCAGCTTGTAGACCGCCTGCGCCATCGCGTCGAGCGGGTTGCTGACGACGATCAGGATGCAGTTGGGCGAGTGCTTGACGACGTTTTCGGTGACCTGCTGCATGATCTTGTAGTTGACGTTCAGCAGGTCGTCGCGGCTCATGCCCGGCTTGCGCGGCATCCCCGACGTGATGACGACGATGTCCGAGTTGGCGCTCTCGGCGTAGTCGCCGGTGCCCATCACGCGGGCGTCCGAGCCCCACACCGGGCACGCTTCGAGCATGTCGAGCGCCACTCCGGCCGCTTTCTGATCCGCGATATCGACGACGACGACGTCGGCCAGCTGCTTGTCCGCGACGCCGCGCGCGACGGTCGCCCCGACGTTTCCGGCTCCGCCGACCACTGTGACCTTTCGATTCATCGCTGCTCCTTCGAGACGTCTGCCCGGGTGTTCCGGTCGCCACGCGGGCGGCACGCGCCGCCGGCGGCGACCGACAACCTACATGTGCCTGATGATTTCGTCCGCGAACTCGGACGTCTTCAGTTCCTTCGCCCCGTCCATCAGCCGCGCGAAATCGTAGGTGACGGTCTTGGCCGCAATCGCCGCGTCCATCCCCTTCACGATCAGATCGGCGGCGTCGTTCCATCCGAGATGCCGGAACATCATCTCGCCCGACAGGATCACCGAGCCGGGATTCACCTTGTCCTGGTTGGCGTACTTCGGCGCGGTCCCGTGCGTCGCCTCGAACACCGCGTGGCCGGTGACGTAGTTGATGTTGCCGCCGGGGGCGATGCCGATGCCGCCGACCTGCGCCGCGAGCGCGTCCGACAGGTAGTCGCCGTTCAGGTTCGGCGTCGCGATGACGTCGAACTCGTCGGGACGCGTCAGCACCTGCTGCAGCGTGATGTCGGCGATGGCGTCCTTGATGACGATGCCCGCGCCCGGCTTTCCGTCGGGAATGCGGCACCACGGCCCGCCGTCGATCTCGACGGCCCCGTAGAACTGCTTCGCGATCTGATACCCCCAGTCGCGGAACGCGCCCTCCGTGAACTTCATGATGTTGCCCTTGTGCACCAGCGTCACGCTCTTGCGGCCGTACCGGACCGCGTACCCGATGGCGCTGTGCACGAGGCGCTCGCTGCCCAGATAGCTGATCGGCTTCAGTCCCACGCCGACCTGCACGCCGGGCGACCGCTTCGGCGCGCCGATGCCTTCGAGCGCCGACTGCCACGCGCTCGCCTTCTCGATCGATCCGAAGCGGATCTTGTTGAACTCTTTCGGGAATTCCCGGGCGAAGAAGTCGAGGACCTTCTGCGCTTCGGGCGTGCCGGCGGCGTACTCGATGCCGGCGTAGATGTCTTCCGTGTTCTCGCGGAAGATCACCATGTCCACTTTTTCGGGATGGCGGACCGGCGACGGCACGCCTTTGTACCAGCGCACCGGCCGCAGGCAGACATACAGATCCAGCAGCTGCCGCAGCGCGACGTTCAGCGAACGGATGCCGCCGCCGACCGGGGTGGTCAACGGACCCTTGATGCCGACGAGGTACTCGCGGAACGCGGTGACGGTCTCGTCCGGCAGCCAGTTGTTGAACTTCTGAAAGCTCTTCTCGCCCGCGTACACTTCCCGCCACGCGATCGCTTTCCGGCCGCCGTACGCCTTCCGGACCGCTTCGTCGAACACGCGCACGCTGGCGCGCCAGATGTCCGGACCGGTGCCGTCGCCCTCGATGAACGGAATAATCGGATCGTCGGGAACGACGAGCTGACCGTTTTTCAACGCGATCGCAGTAGCCATAGTTTTAGGTCACGTCACCTTCCGCTCGCGGAAGATTTCCGCGAACGCTGTGGAAAAGTCTGTGGAAAACGCGGGTTGTTTACGCCGTTGTTGCGTCGAGTTTCGAACGTTTTAGCGGTTTGCACCATCGCAGGGCGTATCAACGGCAGGCCGCGTCGTCCACGGCGAACAAAACCTCCGGATTATACTGTAGCCATGCGTCATCCACGATTGCGGCACGCGCTCCTCACCTCGGCGTTCTGCGGGACGTTGACGCTGGCGCTTTCCGCGGCGCAGCAGCATCAACACGAAGCCGGCGCCCATCGGCACCCCGACGCCGCGAAGGTCACCAATCCCGTGGCCGCGGACGCGGCGTCCATTGCCGCCGGCAAGACCGTCTTCGACAAGAACTGCGCGAGCTGCCACGGCGACAGCGGCAAAGGCGACGGACGCATGGGCGAAGAGCTGAACCCGAAGCCGTCCAACCTGACCGACGCCGACTGGAAGCACGGATCGACCGACGGCGAGATCTTCAAGGTCATTCACGACGGCGCGCCGAAGACCGGCATGAAACCGTACGGCCGCAAGCTGACCGAGCACCAGATCTGGGACGTCGTCAACTACATCCGCTCGATCGGACCGAAAAGCCGCTGACGCCCGCGCGCTTGTCGCCGGCGACGCCTGCCCACGCATGAAGATCGTAATCGCCGACGACCTGCCCGCTTCCGCGGTGGACCTCCTGCGCGCCGAACCCGGCTGGACCGTCGACGCCCGCTCCGGCCGCGCGCCGGACCGCCTCGCCGCCGACCTCGCCGACGCCGACGCGCTGCTCGTCCGCAGCGCGACGAAAGTCACCGCTGCGCTGCTCGCGGCCGCGCCGCGGCTGCGCGTCGTCGGACGTGCCGGCACCGGCGTCGACAACATCGACGTCCCGGCCGCGAGCGGCCGCGGCATCCTCGTCGTCAACGCGCCGGGCGCCAACAGCATCAGCGTCGCCGAGCACGCGTGCGCGCTGATCCTCGCGCTCGCACGGATGGTGCCTGCGGCCGACCGCGCCATGAAGGACGCGCGCTGGGAAAAAAAGAAGTTCCTCGGCAGCGAGGTGCGCGGCAAGACGCTCGGCATCGCCGGCCTCGGCCGGATCGGGCAGGAGGTGGCGCAGCGCGCGCGCGCGTTCGGCATGCGCATCGTCGCGCACGATCCGTTCATCTCGAAGGAAGTGGCGGCCGGCCTCGGCGTCGAGCTGATGACGCTGGACGACATGTGCGCCAGCGCCGACTACCTGACGCTCCACCTGCCGTCGACGCCCGAGACGAAGCACCTGTTCGACGATGCCCGGTTCGCCAGATGCCGGCACGGCCTGCGCCTGGTGAACACGGCGCGCGGCGAGCTGGTCGACGAGGCCGCGCTCCGCCGCGCGATCGAGTCGGGCGCCATCGGGGGCGCCGCGCTCGACGTGTTCGAGACCGAGCCGCCCAGCGACTGGTCGCTCGCGCAGCTGCCGCAGGTGATCGCCACGCCGCACATCGCGGCATCGACCGAAGAGGCGCAGGAGCTGGTCGGCATCGAAACGGCGGCCACCGTCCGCGACTTCCTGCGCGACGGTCTCGTCCGCAACGCCGTCAACTTCCCGTCCATTCATCCCGACGAGCTGCAGCGCCTGCAGCCGTGGATCCGCCTCGCCGACGCGCTCGGCGGCCTCGTGTCGCAGCTGGGCGCCGCGCGGATCGAGGCGCTCGGCGTCCGCTATTACGGCGCCCTCGTCGAAAGCCGCGGCGTCGACGTGCTGGCGGCGAGCGCGGCGGCCGGCGTGCTGCGGCCGATCCTGTCGAGCGGCGTCTCCATCGTCAACGCCCGCGCCGCTGCCCGCGAACGCGGCATCGACATCGTCGAAACCCGCAGCTCGCGCGCGCGCCACTTCACCAGCCTGGTGTCGATCAAACTGCACACCGACGCCGGCGAGCGATGGGTCGAGGGGACGGTGTTCGAACCGGCGAGTCCGCGGCTCGTGTCGGTCCACGGCGTCAACGTCGAGGCGCCGCTCGGCGGGACGATGCTGATCGTCGCCAACGACGATCAGCCCGGCGTCATCGGCGAGGTGGGGACGATTCTCGGCCGCCACCGGGTCAACATCGCGAACTTCGCGCTCGGGCGGCACGCCGGCGGTGCGGTCGGCGTCGTCAACGTCGACGAGGACGCCGGCGCGCCGGCGGCGCTCGACGCGGCGGCCGAGGAGATTCGCCGCGTGGCGGCCATCCGCTCGGCCTGGGTCGTGCGCCTGCCGAGCTGACCAACACTTTTCAGGCGTCGACCGTTTATCAATGATATGAACGGCGCGCCCATGGCCGAGGCCCTCCCGGCGGCGATGACGGACGTCGCGGCAGATCGCCTCGCGCGCCTCTTCGACCGCCATTACGAGCGTCTCTATCGGCTCGCGCGGCGACTGGCGCCGAGCGCGGATGCCGCTCGAGATCTCGTCCAGGACGCGTTTCTCCGCGCGGCACGGTCGCCGAACGCCATCCCGCACGGCGCGCGCGACGAAGAAGCGTGGCTCGTCCGCGTGCTGGTCAACCTTCAGCGCGACGCATGGCGGAAGTCGGCGGTGCGATCGCGGTACGCCGGCTCACCACATCACGTGTCGACGATCGGCAGCGTCGAGAGCGCGGTCGTCGCCCGCGCGACGGTGTGGCGCGCGCTCGACGCCCTCGCGCCGAGGCGCCGGGCGGTCGTGGTGCTCCACGAACTCGAGGGGCTCGACGTGCGCGCGATCGCGTCGCTGCTCGGCATCAGCGGCGTGACGGTCCGATGGCATCTGTCGCGGGGCCGCCGCGAGCTGGCCGTGCGCCTGGGCGCCTTGAAGAAGGAGTAACGCATGGACCCGATTCGAGATCTCCTGAAGGACGCGGACCCGGTCAGGCACGAGACGATCGCGCCCGCCGATCGCGAGCGCGCCCGGCGCGCCGTGCTCGCGGCAGCGGAGCACCCGCACGCACGGCCGAGTTCGGTCGGCCGCCGCGTGGTGCTCGCGGCCGCGGTCACGGCGATTGCCGGCGGGGCGGTCGCCGGCGGCAAGCGATGGCTGGGCGCGACGACCGTGCACGCCGCGGCGGTCCGCTTCGAAGCGCGCCTCGCCGAAACGACGCCGACGCTCGACCTGCAGCCGGTTCGCGTGGCGCCGGACCGCACGATCTACCTGCATCGCGACGTCATCGTGACAAACGACGACGTGGTCGCGGCCCGTGTGGTGCCCGGCAACGCGCCGGGCCGGTTTGCCGTTGCCGTGACGCTGACCCGGTCCGGCGGCGAGAAGATGCGCGCGGCGACCGCGGCGCACATCGGCCGGCCGCTCGCCTTGCTCGTCGACGGCGTCGTCGTGATGGCGCCGACCGTCCGATCCGCGATCGCGGCGGAGGCCGTGCTGTCCGGCGACTACACGCATGAGGAAGCGGCACGCATCGCCGAAGGTATGCTAGTGAGGTGAATGAGGATGCCCGCGCGCAGGCGGACGTCGTCGTGGTGGGCGCGGGCTTCAGCGGCCTGATTTCGCTCGTGCAGCTCCTCCGCCGGTGCGACCGGCTTCGCGCCGCGATCGTGGAACACTCGACCCGGCCGCGCCCGGGCGTCGCGTACGGCGCGTGCCGTCCGGTGCACGTGCTGAACGTGCCGGCGATCCGCATGGGCGCGTTCGCCGACGATCCCGAAGAATTCTTCCGCTGGCTCGATGCGCGCGATCCCGGACGGTTTGCGCCGGACGATTTCGTGCCGCGCGCGTCGTACGGCGACTACCTGAACGACGTCGTCTCGCGCGCCATCGCCGACAGCGGCGCAGACGTCGAACGCGTGACCGACACGGTCGACGGCGTCGAACGACAAGGTCCCATCGTGCGGGTCTCGCTGGCGTCGGGCCGCGCCATCGACGCGCGAGCCGTGATTCTCGCCGTCGGGCTGCCCGCAGCGCTGCCGTCGTGGATGTCGCGCGCCGAGGCCTCGCGCATCGCGGGCGTGGTCGGCGATCCGTGGGCGAGCGGCGCGCTCGATGCGATCCCGCCGGACGATCCGGTGGCGATCGTCGGGACCGGGCTGACCGCGCTCGACGTTCTGCAGGCGCTCGACGAGCAGCGTCATCGCGGGCCGGTCACCTTCGTGTCGCGCACCGGCCGCTTCCCCCTGCCGCACGCCGCGCGGCCCGAACGCGTCGAGCTCCGGCAGGAGGACGTGGCCGCGTGCGCCGTCGGCGCGAAGCGCGCGCTCCAGACCGTGCGACGCATGATCGCCGAGCACGTCGACGCCGGCGGCTCGTGGCAGGACGTGGTCGACGGCCTGCGTCATCACAGTTCCGCGATCTGGCAGAAGTGGCCGCTCAGCGAGCGCGACCGCTTCGTCAGGCTGCTGCGTCGATTCTGGGACGTGCATCGCCATCGGGCGCCGGCGCACGTGCTCGCGTCCGTGCAGCGCGGCGTCGACAGCGGACGCATTCGCGTGTTTCGCGGGTCGGTGGCGGAGGTCGCCAGGGACGAACCTCCCGACGCGCGGCAACTGCGGCTCTCCGTGCGTGGCCATCACGGCGAGCAGCAGGACGTGCGGACGCGGTGGGTGGTGAACTGCATCGGCCCGGCCATGAAGGTCGATCGCAACCGGCCGGGATTGCTCGGCGCGCTGCTGCGGAACGGCACGGCGGTGGCCGATCCGTACGCGCTCGGGCTGCGCGCAGACGCGGTCGGCCGGTTGATTTCCCGGCGCGCGACGGTCGACCCCGCCATCTTTCTGGTCGGCGCGCTGCGGCGCGCGGATCTGTGGGAATCGACCGCCGTCCCCGAGCTGCGGCGTCAGGCCGCGACGGTCGCCGAGGCGCTCGCGGCGCTCTTCACGCCTTCGGCGCCAGGTACCGCTTCCGCGCCCGGACGCTGTAACCCGGCTTGATCACCTTCACCGTCAGATCGTGCAGTCGGCCGTCGAGCTTCTGCGGCACGAAGCCGAGCGCGTACTGGTGGTGCAGCTCGTCGGCGACGCGGTCGAAGGCGCCGGTCGCGATGTCGCGCGGCGACGTCAGCTCGAAGTAACCGCCGCCGGTCGCCGCCGCGATCCTGGCCATGCCTTCGTCCGGCTTCTGCATCTGCGGCGGATCGTTGCGCCGGGGCACCATGATGCCGCGTCCGCCGAAGCCCTGGATCGCGCGCTGCTGCTGCATCGGCGCCTCGCCCTCCATGCCGATGGCGTAGACCATGATGTCGTTGTCCTCGGCGCGCTTCATCTCGTCCTTGAGCGACTTCGCGTGGCCGCTGAAGTCGAGCGGCTCGTCGACGCCGTCGCTGAACGGCAGCACGATGCGGCGCCCTTTTTCGAGCAGCAGCTTGTCGATGGCGCGATCCACCGCGTTCCACAGCGGCGTCGGCCCTTCCTTCTGGAGGTCGCCGTGGAGGATCTTGAAGAGCCCGTCGCGGTCCGAGGTGAAATCGTCGGGCTCGATCTGGATGTCCTTGCCGAACGTTCCGATCCGGGCGCGGTCGACGGGCAGCATGCCGTGGACGAACGTTTCGGCGGCGCGGGTTTCGAGGTCGAAGTTCGGCTTCATGCTGCCGCTGCGGTCGAGCAGCATGATCACGGTGATCGGCTGGATGTCGTTCGAAAAGACGGTGATCGGCTGTGCGGCGCCGTTGTCGTCGATCTCGAAATCGTCACGCGTGAGATCGGCCGCGAGCCGCCCGCGCGCGTCGGTGACGGTGGCGTACACGGCCACCGTGCGCGTGGTCGTGCCGAAGGTCGGCGGCTGGTTCTGCGCGGCGACGACGCCGATGGCCGCGGTGACCGCCGCGATCGCGGCGACCGGCACGGATCCGGTCATGGCACACTCCCTCCGGCGCTGGCGCTTCCGATCATAGCGCGACCGTCCGGCCGCGTCAGTGTCTGGCGAACATCGCCTGCACGTCGCGGCGCAGCGCCGCCTGGCTGTCCTTTCGCGAGTAGAACATGTGCCCGCCGGGGTATTCGCGCACCGCCACGCGCGCCGGATCGCCCATCATCGGCATCTGATCGACGGTCAGGATCGACCCCATGAACGGGCACGAGAGGTCGTTCCAGCCGTGCACGATGAGGACCCACAGCTTCGGATCGGCGGCCACCGCTTCGCGCAGGTCGGGCACCGCGCCCTTGTGCAGCGCCGGGCTGTCGCGGTCCCACTTGGTCGCCACGTCGTAGCTCAGCGCGTTGAACCGGGCGGTCACGTTCCAGCCGACCACGCGCGTGACGAAATCGACCATCGCCGTCGTGGTCGGCGCGACGATGCTCTCGAGCAGCGGATCGTTGGCGCGCTGGTCGGGCGCGAAGGGAAACGGATCGAACGAGGTGACGTTCGAATCGTAGACGCTTCCGAGCTTCCCCTCGGATCGGAAGACTTCCCGCAGATACGCGCCGACGTCGATGCGCCCGCCGGATCGGCGCACGAAGCCTTTGTCGAGGCCGGTCAACTCGCTGACGCGATCGACGATCCGGCCGAGCGCCAGCGGATCCGAACGGCCTTTCAGCAGGTCGACGGCGTACTCGCCGCGCGCGTACGCGATCACCGGGGCCATCGTCTCCGCCGACAGCGTGTGCTTGCGCTCGAGGTTCGCCGCAGCGATCGACGGCAGCGTCACGATCCACGGCACCGGCGACAGGTCGGCCTGCTCGTCGATCGCCGGGTTGAGATACGGCGACACGGCGACGACGCCGTTCATCGCGACGCCGAGCTGCGACTGGAGGTAGTGCGTCAGGCGCGGCACGCGGTAGCCGCCGTAGCTCTCGCCGGCCAGGTACTTCTTCGACTGCAGCCGCTTGTTCTTCGTCAGCCAGTCGTAGATGACCCGCGACAGATACTGGATGTCGTTCTCGGTCGTGTAGAAGTCCTTCTTCGTCTGGTCGGCCGATTCGAGCGAACGGCTGAAGCCGGTGCCGATCGGATCGATGAAGACGAGATCGGTGAAGTCGAGCCACGTGCCCGGGTTGTCGCTGAGGGTCGCCGGATCGGACGGGCTGTCGCCCTCGTCGCCGAACGCGACGCGCTTCGGTCCGATGGCGCCGAGATTCAGGTAGACCGACGCCGCGCCGGGACCGCCGTTGAGCGCGAACGTCACGGGGCGGTTCGCGCCCTCCATCACATACGAGGTGAAGACCACCTCGCCCGTCTTCTTGTTGTCGGCGCCGAATACCGGAATGGTGCCGACGGTGGCGGTGTAGTTGAGCGTCCGGCCGGCGAGCTGAATCGACTGCGCCGCATGCGCGTCGGCCGGGAGCGGCGGCAGCTCCGCCGGCTTGTCGGGCTGCTTGTCCGCCGCGGGCGCGGGCGGCGCCTGACCGCTCGTCATCGACGACATCGCCGCGACGACGGTCGCGAGCAGCACGATTTTCGCGAAACGCTTCATGATGTCCTTTCCCGGAGAACGCACCGGCCCACCCATTCTCATACACACACGCCCAGCGCACCCGGGTGAATTCTCGCTTCGAGGCGCGTCCCGCCCTGCACCGGCTCGCCGTCCACGTGGAACGTCATCGGCTCGCTGCAGTCGATCGTCACGCGGCGCGCCGGCCGCGAGGACCACTGCGGCACGCGGTGGATCTGGCGCGCGACGAGCCACGGCACGCGGCCGATCGTGCCCGCGAGCGACCGCTCCTCCACGACGACGAGGTCCAGCACGCCGTCGTCGACGCGCGCGCCGCGCGCGATCAGGATTCTGTTGCCGAATTCCGTTCCGTTGGCTATCACAATCATCAACGCGCGCGTGCGCAGCCGCTGCTCGTCGGCGCCGAGCGTGTATTCGCGCGCGCGGTAGGTGAAGAACGATCGCGCCGTCAGCGCCGCGTAGCCGCGCAGGCCGCGGGTCGTGTTCCCGGGATGGTTGAATCTGGCGGCCACCTCGGCGTCGAAGCCGACGCCGGCGATGTTGACGAAGAAGCGCCCGCTCACTTCGCCGACATCGATCGGCCTCGGCGCCGCCGCCAGCGCGCTGGCGATCGCCCGCTCGGGGCGCGTCTGCACGCCCAGCTCGCGCGCGAGGCCGTTGCCCGATCCGGCCGGCACGATCCCGAGCGGGATCTCGCCGAACACGAGGGCCGACGCCACTTCGTTGATCGTCCCGTCGCCGCCCCACGCGATGACCAGGCGCACGCCGCGCGCCAGCGCCGCGCGCGCCAGCTCGCGCGCGTGGCCCGGCCGCTCGGTGACGAACACTTCCGGCCGATCGCCGTGCCGCTCCACGGCGTCGATCGCGGCCCTGGCGCGGCGCTGCGCCGCGTTCGGACGCGCGCCGCCGGAGATCGGGTTGATGATGATGGCGACGGACATCGGTGCCGGGTCTCGCGACCCGGCCTACTTCAGCGGCAGGCGGCGCACGGAATTGTCGATCGTGTCGGTGAGCTCGACGGCGTCGGCGCCGACGCGCGCGACGCGATAGCGCGACGTCAGCGCGTCGCCCGGCTTGACGAGGAACAGCTGCCCTTCGGCCGAAATGATCGCCGTGCGGATCGGGCCGTCGGGGCCTTCGTCTTCGGCGATGCCGGCGAGCTTCAGCGGCGGCAGCGGCGGCGCCGTCGGCGGCGCCGGCTCGCTCAGCGCCGGCTTCGGCGGCGCGGCCTCGGGCACGGCGTCGTGGTGCACGGCGGCGTGATAGGTGAAGAGATTGCGTGCGGGCTGCCGCGGCGGCGCGTCGGGGCGCAGCCGATCGTGCAGCCGCGCGATTTCCTTCGCGAGATCCGCGCCCTGCAGGTCGACGTGCGGCGGCGGGAGCACGATCGGCGGCGGGACGTCGCGGTTCGACGTCGCCGCGGCCGCGAACCACGCGAGCAACGCGCCACTGATCGCCATCAGCGTCAACGTCCGGTTCACGTTCATCAGGATCTCATCCGATCGTAGCACGCGCACGAAACAGGTGTGCTATTATTCGCCGTGCACCCTGCATCGACTGGTTCGCGAGTCGATTCGGTTTCCCCTCTCAACGTCGTCGCCGTCATCCCCGCCCGATACGCTTCGTCGCGACTCCCGGGCAAGCCGCTCGCCGACATCGACGGCCGTCCGATGATCGAGCACGTGTACCGGCGCGCCGCCGCGTCGCCGATCGTGTCGCAGGTCATCGTCGCGACCGACGACCTGCGGATCGCGACGCGTGTCAGCGAATTCGGCGGCAAGGTCCGCCTGACGAAGGCGACGCACGAAACGGGCACCGATCGCCTGGCGGAAGTGGCCGCCACGCTCGACTGCGACATCATCGTCAACGTGCAGGGCGACGAGCCGCTGGTGGATCCCGCGGCGCTCGGCGAACTGGTCGATCCCTTCACCGATCCGTCCGTGCTGATGACCACGCTCTACCGCCGCATCCACGATGCCGCCGATCTCGCGAACCCGAACATCGCGAAGATCGTGCTCGATCGCGGCGGGTACGCGATGTACTTCTCGCGCGCGCCGATCCCGCACATGCGCGATCCGCGCGGCGGCTGGCCGCCCATGTACAGACATATCGGCTTGTACGGCTATCGCCGCAGCACCCTGCTGGTGCTCGCCGCGCTCGAACCGACGCCGCTCGAACGCGCGGAGTCGCTCGAGCAGCTGCGCGCGCTCGAGCACGGCATCCGGATCAAGGCCGTCGAAACCCGGTACGAATCGTTCGAGGTGAATACCCCCGAGGACCTGGCGCAGGTGCGCCGGCTGCTCGCGGTGCCGACGTCGACTTCGTCGTAGCGTCCGGGCAGCCGGACCAGAGAGGACCATGGACGGACGTACCCCCAAATTCATCTTCGTCACCGGCGGCGTCGTGTCGTCGCTCGGCAAGGGCCTGGCCGCCGCGTCGATCGGCGCGCTGCTCGAGGGCCACGGGTACACGGTGACGATGCAGAAGTTCGACCCGTACATCAACGTCGACCCGGGCACGATGAGCCCGTATCAGCACGGCGAGGTCTTCGTCACCGACGACGGTGCGGAGACCGATCTCGACCTGGGCCACTACGAGCGGTTCACGAACACCGTCACGACGAAGAATTCGAACTGGACGACCGGCAAGATCTACCAGAGCGTGATCCAGAAGGAGCGCCGCGGCGAATACCTGGGCCGCACGGTACAGGTCATTCCGCACATCACGAACGAGATCAAGGACGCGATGCGCGCCAACGCGAAGGACGCCGACATCTCGCTCGTCGAGATCGGCGGCACCGTCGGCGACATCGAGAGCCTGCCGTTCCTCGAGGCGATCCGCCAGCTGCGCCAGGACGTCGGCCGCGACAATTCGATCTTCATCCACCTGACGCTCGTGCCGTTCATCGGCGCGGCCGGCGAGCTGAAGACCAAGCCGACGCAGCACAGCGTCCGCGACCTGCGGTCGATCGGCATCCAGCCCGACATCCTGCTGTGCCGCACCGATCGCTTCCTCGACCCCGACATCAAGCGCAAGATCGCGCTCTTCTGCGACGTCGACGAAGAAGCGGTGATCACGGCGAAGGACGTGCCGTCGATCTACGAAGTGCCGCTGGTGCTCGCCGCCGAAGGCCTCGACACGATCGTCCTCAAGTACCTGCACCTGCCGCAGACCGAGCGCCGCATGCAGCAGTGGGAGGATCTCGTCGCGCGCATCAAGAACCCGCTCGACGAGCTCACGATCCACGTCGTCGGCAAGTACGTCGGCTACGAGGACTCCTACAAGAGCCTCAACGAGGCGCTGTACCACGGCGGGTTTCCGCACCGCGTCAAGGTGAACATCAAGTGGATCGAAGCCGAAGCGCTCGAGGAGCCCGGCAGCGATCGGCTGCTCGACGGCGCCGACGGCATCCTCGTGCCCGGCGGCTTCGGCAATCGCGGCACGCGCGGCATGATGAAGGCGGCGCAGGTCGCGCGCGAGCGGCAGATCCCGTACTTCGGGATCTGCTACGGCTTCCAGTGGGCGACCGTCGAGTACGCGCGCAACGTCGCCGGCCTCGCCGACGCCGACTCGACCGAGGTGAACCCCGACACGGCCGCCAAGGTGATCTACAAGCTGCGCGATCTGCTCGGCGTCGACGATCTCGGCGGCACGATGCGCCTCGGATCGTACGCCTGCGAGCTCGCGCCCGGATCGCTGGCGCAGCGCGTCTACGGCGCCGCGCTCATCCACGAGCGCCATCGCCATCGCTACGAGTTCAACTGCGTGTACGAAAAGGCGCTCCACGAGAAGGGGATGCGGATCTCGGGTCGATCGCCCGACGGCAAGTTCGTCGAGATCGCCGAGCTGCCGGGGCATCCCTGGTACCTCGCCGTGCAGTTCCACCCCGAGTTCAAGTCGAAGCCGACGCGTCCGCATCCGCTCTTCGCCGCGTTCGTCGAGGCGGCGTACGCGCACAAAACGCAGGAGCGCGACGCGCGGGTGGGCCAGGTGAGGCAGGTCAGCCGGGTAGGGTGAAGCCCGATCCGCCCGGTATAATCGCCTCGTGATCCCGGTCACACTGGGCGACATCTCGTTCGGCGGCGGCAGCCCGCTCGTGCTGATCGCCGGCCCGTGCGTCATCGAGAGCGAACGGCACGCGACCGAGATCGCCGGCCGGCTCGTCGAGATCGCGCGCGCCGCACGCGTCCCGTTCGTCTTCAAAGCCTCGTTCGACAAGGCCAACCGCACGTCGGCTGCCTCCTTCCGCGGTCCGGGCCTCGACGAAGGGCTGCGCGTGCTGGCCGCGATCAAGTCGCGCTACGGCGTCCCGCTGCTCACCGACATCCACGACGCGGCGCAGGCGCAGGCGGCCGCCGACGTCGTCGACGTCCTGCAGATCCCCGCCTTCCTGTCGCGCCAGACCGATCTGCTGGTCGCGGCCGCGAAGACGGGCCGCGTCGTCAACATCAAGAAGGGCCAGTTCCTGGCGCCCGACGACGTGGCGCACGCGATCGCGAAAGTGACCGGCGCCGGCAATGCGCGCGTCCTCGTCACCGAGCGCGGGGTCAGCTTCGGCTATCACAACCTCGTGGTCGACATGCGCGCGTTTCCGATGATGCGCGCGCTCGGCGTGCCGGTGGTGTTCGACGTGACGCACAGCCTGCAGCTGCCCGGCGGCGGCAACGGCGTGACGGCCGGCCAGGCCGAATACATCGAGCCGCTCGCCTCGGCGGGCGTCGGCGCCGGCGTCGACGGCGTGTTCCTCGAGGTGCACGAGGATCCGCCGCGCGCGAAGAGCGACGCGCAGAACGCGCTGCAGATCGATCGGCTCGAGCCGCTGCTCGCACGGCTGACCGCCATCGACGCCGTCGTCAAGGGCGCGGCGCACGCCGCGGGCGGTCGGGCGGCCGCCGGACACTACGCGCCCGAGGCAACCGGCCGTGGCTGATCTCACGCTGGCGAAGCGCGTCCTCGAGACCGAAGCCGCCGCAATCCTCGCCCTGCTCGATCGACTGGACGGCCGGTTCTCCTGCGCGGTGGAACTGCTCCGCCACTGCAAGGGGCGCGTCGTCGTCACCGGCATGGGCAAGTCCGGCATCATCGGCCAGAAGATCGCCGCCACGATGACGAGCACGGGGACGCCGTCGGTGTTCCTGCACGCCGCCGACGCGATCCACGGCGACATGGGCATCATCCAGCGCGACGATGTCGTCGTCGCGCTGTCGTACAGCGGACAGACCGACGAGCTGCTGCGGCTGCTCGAAGCGATCAAGCGGCTCGGCGCGAAGCTGATCGCGATTACCGGCGATCCGCGATCCGCGCTCGCGCAGGCGGCCGACGTGGCACTCGACTGCAGCGTCGCGCAGGAAGCCTGCCCGATGAACCTGGTCCCGACGGCAAGCACGACGGCGGCGCTCGCGCTCGGCGACGCGCTGGCGATGACGCTGCTGGTGGACAAGGGATTCCGCGAGGACGATTTCGCGAGCCTGCATCCGGGCGGCAAGCTCGGCAAGCGTCTGATGCGGGTCGAGGCGCTGATGCACGCGGGCGCGCACTGCCCCGTCGTGCGGACCGACACCCGCATGCGCGACGTGATCTACGAGATGTCGAGCAAGAAGCTGGGCATGACCTGCGTCGTCGATGGCGCGGAGAACCTCGTCGGCATCATCACCGACGGCGACCTGCGGCGGCACATGGAGGGAACCGACAACATCCTGCTGCTGACCGCCGCCGACGTCATGACGAGCAACCCGGTCAGCGTCCCGGGATCGATGCTGGCGGTCGAGGCGCTGAACATCATGGAGCAGCGGAAGATCACGTCGCTCGTCGTGGCGGACGCCGCGCGCGTCGCCGGCGTCCTCCACCTGCACGATCTGTGGCGGACGGAGTTGTTTTAGGGTGGTTGGGGTGCTTAGGGTGCTTGGGTGCTTGGGTGCTTGGGTGCTTGGGTGCTTGGGTGCGTAGGTGCGTAGGTGCGTGGGTGCTTGGGTGCGTAGGTGCTGAGCGCTGAGATCGCGGAGCGCGCCGCGCGCATCAAACTGATCCTGTTCGACGTCGACGGCGTCCTGACCGACGGCGCGCTGCTCCTGCACGCGGACGGCACCGAGAGCAAGCGGTACGACATCAAGGACGGCACCGGGATCGTGCTCGCGCAGCGCGCGGGCATCCGCGTGGGCTTCCTGTCGGCGCGGATGTCGGCCGCCACGCACCAGCGCGCGGCGCAGCTCGGCGTCACGCTGGTGCACCAGGGCATCGCCAGCAAGCTCGAAACCTACGAACAGATCGCCGACGAACTGCTGATCGAGGACGAGGACATCGCCTACATGGGCGACGACATCGTCGACCTCGCGGTGCTGACGCGCGTCGGGCTGGCGGCCGCGCCCGCCGACGCGGTGGCAGAAGTCCGCGCGCGCGCCCACTGGATCAGCGATCGGCCGGGCGGGCACGGCGCGGCGCGCCAGCTGGTGGAGCTGATTCTCCGCGCGCAGGGCCAGTGGGAGTCGCTGCTCCTCGAGTACCTGGGACAGAAGGTGTGAGCAGCTACGCACCGCTTCTCGCGGCGCTCGTCGCGCTCCTCGCCGGCCTGACGATCGGCAAGGCGTGGGAGCGGTACAAGCTGCGCGACGGCCAATGGGTGGACCGGCGGAGGCTGCGCGAGTCGCCGCACTACATCCTCGGCCTGAACTTCCTGGTGGCCGGCCAGATCGACCAGGCGATCGAGGAGTTGAGCCGCGCGGCCAGCGTCGATCCGCGCGCGCTCGAAGTGCACATGATCCTCGGCAACCTGTATCGCGAGAAGGGACAGGTCGGCAAGGCGATCACGGTGCACCAGGGGCTGCTGCAGCGTCCGCGCCTCAGCCGGCTCGAACACGCCTACGTCCTCCTCTGCCTCGGCCTCGACTACAAGCGCGGCGGATTCGTCGACCGGGCGCTGGACGCGTTCACCGAGGTGCTGCGGCTCGATGCGCAGAACGAGTACGCGCTCGTCAACGTGCAGAAGCTGCAGGAAGAACAGCACCAGTGGTCCGAGGCGTTCGACACGCGGCAGCGGCTCGCGAACCTCACCGACGGCAACGCGACGCACAAGAACCAGGCGATTCTCGCGTTCCTCGAGAACGAGATCGGCCTCGAGGCGATGCGCCGGCAGGACTACGCGGAGGCGATTCGCCGGTTCGAGGACGCGATCGACCTCGACGCGCGCGCGGTGCCGGCGTACCTGAACCTCGGCGACGTGCGGGTCGCGCAGGGCGACGAGCGCGCCGCCGCCGCCGTGTGGGAACGGATGATCGAGGTCGCGCCCGACCGCGCGTACCTGGGGTTCGAGCGCCTCGAGGCGCTCGCGCTGCGGACGGGCAACCCGGAGCGGTTCGCGCGGCTGTGCCGGCGCCTGATCGACGAGAACCCCCAGGACTGGCGCGCGCGGCTCGCGTTGTCGCGCCATCTGGCGGCGGCGGGCCATCCGCACGAGGCGCTCGATCTGCTCTTCGCCGCGCTCGTGCAGAACCCGCACGCCCTCAGCATCCACCAGGCGATCTGGCGCGCCCTCGGCCAGTTGCACCACCCCGCGGCGCTGGTCGATCGCTACACCGAGCTCACACAGCACGCCGTGTTCTATCTCGATCCCCACGTGTGCATGCGCTGCCGCTACCGCAGCACCGAGCTGCTCTGGCAGTGCCCGCATTGCCACGACTGGAACACGTTCGTCGAGGAACGGATCGCGCCGGCCCAGGACACCACCGAGGTGGAAGTCTGAACGCGGTTCGCGGCTCCGGGTTCCGACCGTTCAGTTCTGAGCTCGCAGTTCGAGGTCGATCCGATCCACCTGCGCATCGGTGTCCTCGAACGTCCCGTCGGTCGTGACGACGAAGTGGGCGCGCGGGGTTTTCTCCGCGGTGGGCCACTGCGCCGCAAGCCGCTGGCGCGCGGCGTCGGGCGTCAGGCCGCGCTCGATCAGCCGTGCGATCTGTGTCTCGGGCGCGCAGGCGGTGACGACGACGCGATCGAATTCCTGGGCGTGTCCGGTCTCGAACAGCAGCGGCACGTCGACGACCACGTATGGCGCGCCGCCGATCAGCTCGAAGCCGCGGATGCCGGCGGCGATGGCCCGATACACCGCCGGGTGAACGATCGCTTCCAGCTCGCGCCGGGCCGCGGGATCCGCAAACACAATCGGCCCGAGCTTCGCGCGGTTGACCGATCCGTCCGCCGCCAGCACATCGGCGCCGAACCGCGCCGCGATTTCGGCGGTCGCTTCGGTGCCGGCCGACGTCACGCCGTGCGCGAGCGCATCGGAATCGAGACACGGGATCCCGAGGCGCTGAAACCGCGCGAGGACGTAGCTCTTGCCGGTCGCGATCCCGCCGGTCAGCGCGACGCGCAGCATCTTCACACGGCCCGAGCCCTGCTCTCGGCCGCGGCCAGCGTATTCTTCAGGAGCATGACGATCGTGAGCGGCCCGACGCCGCCGGGCACGGGCGACAGCGCGCCCGCCACCTCGGCGATCTCGGGGTGGACGTCGCCGACCGTCAGGGCTCCCCGCTTCTGGTACGTGTCCCAGCGCTTCGATCCCGGGGGAAACATCCGCGCCACCGTCTCGCGATCGGTGATCGACATGATGCCCACGTCCACGACCGTCGCACCCGGCTTGACGAAGGCCGTCGTCACGAATCCGGGGCGGCCGATCGCGCTGACGAGGATGTCGGCCTCGGACGCGACCGAAGGCAGGTCCCTGGTCCGCGAATGACAGATCGTCACCGTCGCATGCCGGTGCAGCAGCAGCAACGACATCGGCTTGCCGACGATGTCGCTGCGGCCGATCACGACGGCGCGCGCGCCGGCGATCGCAATCCCCGACCGCTCGAGCAGCTCGATCACGCCGCTCGGGGTGCACGCGACGAGCGCGGGCCGGTTCTGCACGAGCCGCCCGACGTTGATCGGATGAAATCCGTCGACGTCCTTCCGCGGGTCGACCGCGTCGAACACCCGCCGCTCCGCATCTTCCCCCAGCGCCGCCGGGAGGGGCGACTGCACGAGGATGCCGTCGTGGGCGTCGCTGCGGTTCAAGCGATCGACGGCGGTCAGCAGCTGGTCGAGCGACGCCGTCGCGGGCAGCCGTTCGAGGTCGGCGCGCAGCCCCGCCTCGCCCGCCGACTTCAGCTTCGACCGCACGTAGATCTCCGACGCCGGATCGTCGCCCACGAGAACGATGCCGAGCCCGGGCGGCCGTCCCGCGCGCGCCGCGAACGCGGCCACCTGCGGCAGCAGCTCGCCGCGGATCTGATTCGCGACGGCCGTGCCGTCGAGCACCCTAGCTGACATTCGCCGCCGCCTCGTTCTCCAGCTGCTTGAGCGACTCCGGACGTCCGAGCACGACCAGCTTGTCGCTCGCGCGGATCACCGTATCCGGATCGGGGTTGAACTCCATCGTGCCGTCGTGGCGCTGGATGCCGACGACGATGACGCCGAATCGCTGGCGCAGGTTGGCGTCGACGATCGTGCGGTCGACGAGCGCCGACTGCGACGCGATGGCGATCTGCTCCATCGCCAGCTCGAGATTGTCCGAGCTCGTCGCCAGCGCGACGAAATCGACGACGGCCGGCCGGACCGCCGTCTGCGCGATCTGCACGGCGCCGATCATGTACGGCGCGATCACGCGATCGGCGCCGGCGCGCTTCAGCTTCAGCGTCGCATCCTCGGTTTCGGCGCGGCCGACGATGAACAGATCGGGCCGCATCACGCGCGCGCTGAGCACCGCGTACACGTTCTCGGCGTCGGTGCCCACCGCCGCAATCAGCCCGCGCGCCCGGTCGATCCCGACGCGCTTCAGCACCTCCTCGCGGCTGGCGTCGGCTTCGATGGCGAGCTCGCCTTCCTCGAGCGCCGCGCGCACGCGCTCCGCGTCGCGCTCGACGATCACGTGCGGAATCCCCTGGCGCCTGAACTCGTGCGCGACGATGCTCCCGATGCGGCCGTAGCCGCAGACGATGAAATGATCGCGGATGGTTTCGAGCATACGTTCCTGCCGGCGCTTCTGCAGCCGCTTGGGGAGCCCGCCCTCGACGACCACCGTCGCGAGCAGCGTGAAGGTGTAGAGCGCCGAGCCGACGCCCGCGAACAGCAGCACGACGGTGAACGCCTGCGCCGATCGCGTGAGGCCGTCCGGCAGGTTGACCGTCGTCACCGCGAGGACGGTGACGTAGAACGCGTGCCAGATGCTGTAGCCCTGGATGAAGTGGTACCCGAGGGCGCCGCCGACGATGACCGAGAACAGCAGGACGACCGCGAACGCCGGCCCCTGCGTCGCCGAAAGGGAGCCGATGACCGAAGGCTGACGGCTCATGGATCGCCTCCATCAGCCATCAGCACTGCGGTCGTCGACCATGCGCTACCGAAGGGCCGCCTCGCTCCGGGTCGCCAGCGTGCTGTGCGTCCGGCCGTACGAGAAGTAGAAGACGAGGCCGATGATCAGCCACACGATCAGCCGCAGCCAGTTCGTCCAGCCGAGGCCGTAGATCATCGACCCGCAGACCGCGACGCCGGCGATCGACACGAACGGCAGCGCCGGCACCACGAAGCCGCGCTTCACGTCGGGCCGCCGCCGGCGCATGATCCAGACGCCGATGCAGACGAGGATGAACGCGAACAGCGTGCCGATGCTCGTCATCTCGCCGACGACGTCCTCCGGAATGAAGGCCGCGAACAGTCCGGTGAAGACGAAGAAGAGCATGTTCGACTTGTACGGCGTCCGATAGCGCGGGTGCACGTCGGAGAAGATCTTCGGCACGAGGCCGTCGTGGCTCATCGTGTAGAAGACGCGCGACTGCCCGAGGAGCATCACGAGGATGACCGACGAGAAGCCGGCGAGAATGGCGATGGTCACCGACTTCGACAGCCACTCGTATCCGTGCATGTACTTCGTGATCGCGAACGCGACCGACGCCTCGCGGCCGGTCGAGCGGAAGTCCTGGACCGTGGCCACGCCGCTGAGGACGTAGGAGAAGAGCACGTACAGCAGCGTGCAGAGGACGAGCGAGCCCAGGATGCCGATCGGCATGTCGCGGCTCGGGTTCTTCGCCTCCTGCGCGGCGGTCGAGACGGCATCGAAGCCGATGAACGCGAAGAAGACCACCCCCGCGGCGCCGAGAATGCCCATGACGCCGCCGAACGGGTGCGTAATCCCTTCGGGCGTCGTGTACGTCGTCGCCTCCGGGATGAACGGCGTGTGGTTCGCCGGGTTGATGAAGCCCCAGCCGATCGCGATCACCACGAGCACGATGCTGACCTTCAGCACGACGATGACGGAGTTGACCGTCGCCGACTCCTGCGTGCCGCGGATGAGCAGCAGCGTCAGCAGGACGAGGATGAACACCGCCGGGAGGTTGATGATGCCGGTGACTCCGGTGGCGGCCATCGTCTCGAACGGCCCGTGCGTCCACTGGAACGGGATCTTCAGGCCGAACCAGTCGAGCACGCGGTTCGCGTACTCGCTCCACGCGATGGCGACGGTCGCGGCGCCGACCGCGTACTCGAGCACGAGGTCCCACCCGATGATCCACGCCACGAGCTCGCCCATCGTCGCGTAGGAGTACGTGTAGGCGCTGCCCGCGATCGGGATCATCGACGCGAACTCGGCGTAGCACAGGCCGGCGAAGGCGCAGCCGATGCCGGCGACGATGAACGCGATGACCACCGACGGGCCCGCGCGGTCGGCAATCGCCGCCGCCGTGCGGACGAAGAGGCCGGCGCCGATGATCGCGCCGATGCCGAGCGCGACGAGCGCGAAGGGTCCGAGCGTGCGCTTCAGCGTCCCTTCGCCGCTCGCCGCCGCTTCGGCGAGCAGCCGATCGATCGACTTGGTTCGAAAGAGTGAATCTGCCAAATGGACGGTCTCCTGTTTTGAGGCCCGGGGGGATTATACGCCGAGCGTTCGCACGTACTCCCGCACCCGCCGCTCGGGGTCGCCGCCGGTGAGCAGGTCTCCGATCACCGCGACCGATGCCGCGCCGGCATCGATCACGGCCGGCGCATGATCGAGCGTCATGCCCCCGATCGCGACGAGCGGCAGACCCCGGGCCGCGGTCCGGGCCGCCGCCCGCCGCACCATCGTCAGCCCGACCGCATCGTAGCCGGTCGCCTTCGTGGCGGTGGCGAAGACCGGTCCGATCGCGACGTAGCTGACCGGCGCGTCGAGCGCGCGCTCGAGCTGATCGGTCGTGTGGGTGGACAGGCCGACGATCGCGGCGCTGCCGAGCAGGCGGCGCGCATCAGCCGGGCCGAGGTCGTCCTGGCCGACGTGCACGCCGTCGGCGCCGGAGAGCGCCGCGACGTCGGCGCGGTCGTTCACGATCAGCCGGGCGCCGGCGGCATGGGCGAGCTCGACGGCGCGGCCCGCGAGATCGAGAAACGCGCCGCCCGGGAGCGGCTTGGCGCGCAGCTGGACGAAGGTGGCGCCGCCGGCGACGAACGCGCGCAGCGTGTCGATGGGATCGAAACCGCGCGCCGCGCACGCCTCGACGTCGAGGATCGCGGTCAGGCGCGGCGCGGGGAACTGGGTCGGGGTCGGGCTGTTCGATCCGCGGTCGGTCAAACGGCCTCCGCCAATCGTCCGCCCGAGGCAGGTCGCTTGGCGAGGAACCGCTCCATGAACGAGGTGCTCAGCTTGCCCGCGACGAAGTCGGCCTCCTGGAGGATCTTCAGGTGCAGCGGAATCGTCGTCTTGATGCCTTCGACGACGGTCATCTCCAGCGTGCGGCGCATGCGGGCGATGGCTTCCTGCCGATCGCGGCCGTGGACGATGATCTTCGCGATCATCGAATCGTAGAAGGGCGAGATCGTGCAGTCGGAGTGCGCGAAGGTCTCCACGCGCACGCCGGGGCCGCCCGGCACGCTGAACACGTGGATGACGCCGGGCGAGGGCACGAACGTGTCGGGATCCTCGGCGTTGACGCGGCACTCGATCGAGTGGCCGGTGAACGTCACCTCGCTCTGCTTGAACGACAAGCGCTCGCCGGCGGCGATCCGGATCTGCTCCTTGACGATGTCGACCCCGGTGACCATCTCCGTCACCGGATGCTCGACCTGCAGACGGGTATTCGCCTCCATGAAATAGAAGCGGCCGTCGGCGTCCATCAGGAACTCGAACGTGCCGGCGTTGGTGTACTTCACCGCCTTCGCCGCGTCGATGACGATGCTGCCCATCTTGCGGCGCATCTTCTCGCTCAGCGCGGGCGACGGCGACTCCTCGATCAGCTTCTGATGGCGCCGCTGGATCGAGCACTCGCGCTCGCCGAGGTGCACCACCGACCCGTAGTGGTCGCCGAGGATCTGGAATTCGATGTGGCGCGGCGACTCGACGTACTTCTCGATGTACACGTCGGGGACGCCGAACGCGGCTTCCGCCTCGCGCTGCGCCGTCTTCACGGCGTGCGACAACTCGCCCGGCGCGCGGACCACGCGCATGCCGCGGCCGCCGCCGCCGGCGGTCGCCTTGACGATCACCGGGTAGCCGATGTCCTTCGCCAGCTTCAGCGCCTTCTCTTCGTTCTCGAGCGGGCCGTCGCTGCCCGGCAGGATCGGCACGCCCGCCTTCTTCATGACGCGGCGCGCGCGCGCCTTGTCGCCCATCAGGCGGATCACCTGCGGGTCGGGGCCGATGAAGCGGATGTGGCACGCCTCGCACACCTCGGCGAGATAGGCGCTCTCCGACAGGAAGCCGTAACCGGGGTGAATCGCGTCCGCGCCGGTGATCTCGGCGGCGCTGATCACGGCCGGAACGTTCAGGTAGCTGTCGGCGCTGCGCGACGGGCCGATGCAGACATCCTCGTCGGCGAAGCGGACGTGCAGCGAGTTCTCGTCCGCCTCGGAATAGACCGCGACGGTCTTGATGCCGAGCTCGCGGCACGCATAGATGATGCGAAGGGCGACCTCGCCGCGGTTCGCGATCAGGATTTTCTTGAACATCTACTTGGTTCGAATCGCGAACAGCCGCTCGCCGTACTGCACGGGCTGGCCGTTCTCGACGTACACGTTGACGATCTCTCCGTCGTACTCGGAGTCGATCTCGTTCATCAGCTTCATCGCCTCGATGATGCAGAGCACCTGGCCCTTCTTCACCGACGAGCCGATCTCCACGAACGAGGCGGCGCCCGGCTCCGGCGACCGGTAGAAGGTGCCGACGATCGGCGACTTGACGACGGCCAGCTCCATCTCGGCGTCGGCGTCGCCCCCTGCCGGCGCCGCGGCCGCCGGCGCGGCGGCCGGCGTGGGCCCGACCGCGGGGAGCGCCGCCGGCAGCACCATGGGCACGGTCGGCGCGGCGGGGATCGTCACGACGTGCGCGCCGTTGAGGTCTTTGCGGATCTTGACGCGCAACCCCTCGTGTTCGAGCTCGAATTCGGCCAGCTCGTGCTCGCGCACGAGCTCGAGGATCTGTTTGAGTTGGTGTAGGTCCATCAAATCTCGATCAGGTCGGTCGGAGCGTCCGTTAACAGTTCGACGCCGGCGGGCGTCACCAGCACATCGTCTTCGATGCGAACCCCGCCCCAGGTCGGCAGGTACGCGCCGGGCTCGATCGTGAACACCATCCCGGCCGCCACCGCCTCGTCGCGTCCGTCCACGTCGGGATGCCGCCGGGTGATCCGGGGGTCCTCGTGGACTTCCACGCCGAGGCCGTGTCCGGTTCCATGTCCGAACGCTTCGGCCAGCCCGTAGCCCGCCAGGGTGCTGCGTGCGGCGGCATCGATGTCGAACCGCGACGTGCCGGGTTCGACGGCGGCAATCGCCCGATCGTGTGCATCGAGCACTGCCGCATAGACTTCCCGCTGCCGCCGGCCGGCCGGGCCGACCGATACGGTTCGGGTCAGGTCGACGCAGTATGAGTCGTAGACGCCACCAAAGTCCAGCACGACCAGGTCGCCTTCGTCGAATGTTCGCTTTCCCGGGTGGGCGTGCGGCAGCGCCGCGTTCGGGCCCCCGGCGACGATCGTCTCGAAGGCGGTCCTGCTGAAGCCGGCGGCCAGAATGCGCGCGTCGATGGCGTGCGCCACCTCTTCTTCGGATCGTCCACGCCTCACCTCGCGCACCGCCTCGCGCGCGACCGCCGACAGCCGGCGTCCCGCTTCCCGCAGCGTGTCGATCTCGTACGCGTCTTTGATCGCGCGGGCGCGCTCGACGACGCCTTCGGTCGGCACGAGCTCGGGCCCCGACGAGGCGCCGTGCGGCAGCGTCCTCGCCAGCCACTGGTGGCGGCTGACGGTGAGATGCGCCGCCTCGAACCCGACCTTCGCGATCGGCAGCGACGCGAGGACGCCCGCCAGCGCCGCGTCGTACGACCCTTCGATGCGGATCAGATCGAGGCCGGGGCACGCCGACGCGCTCTCCTGCGTCTCGCGCACCGTCGTCACGTAGCGGAAGTCGGTCAGGAAGTGGACGGCGTCGGGGGTGAGGACGAGGATCGCCGAACTGCCGGTGAAATTCGTGAGGTACAGCACGTTGGGCATCGACGTGACGACGATCGCGTCGAGCCCGAGATCCGACAGCGCGGTTCTGATCGTGCGGTGGCGCCGTTCAAGCGCGGGGCTGGGTGCGTGCGACATGGATGCCGTCGAGCCACTGCTCGAGCGCGGCGACCGTGCGCTGCGCGCGCTCTCGCTCGTGGTCCTCCGCCGATTGTACGACGGGCGCGGGCGGCGGCGGCGGAGCCATCGAGAACAGCTCGTTGCGGATCTGATCGAACGACAGGCCTTCGGACACGTGCGCCGGTTTCTGCGGCTCGACCACCTTCGCGAGCTCCGCGACCGTCTGCTGCAGATCGGGATCGTTCTTCGCCAGGGCGAGGGCGGCGCGATATTGGGCGAGCGCCTCGGGCAGCTGTCCGCGGCGATGGAAGATCTCCGCGAGGCCGCGGATCGCGGCGAGGTTTTCGGGCGCGCTCCGGAGGACCGTCTCGAGCTCGGTCTGCGCCTCGTCGAGGGCGTTGGTTTCGACGAGCGCGCGGCCGAGCGTGACGCGGGCGGAGAGATAGCCGGGGTGAATGGCGAGGCCGGCGCGGCACGCCTCGATCGATTCCTCGAACGAGCCGGCGCGCCGCAGCTCTTCGGCGAGCTGCGCAAACGCAATCGACGCCGGGTCCTTCTGGACCCGGCGTCGGAGATCGTCGATCCGCGGGCTGTCGGCCACGGAGCTTACGAGATGGCGACGCTGACGGTCGTCGTGGCGCTTCGTCCGAGGTTGTCGGTAATCGTGAGCCGGACGACGAATGTTCCGGAGATGTTGAACTTGTGCGGTGGGTTTGCCGCCGAAGAAGTGTCCAGCGCACCGGATGAAGGATCGCCGAAATCCCACTGATACGTCACGATGGTTGCGCCCGGCGCTACGGTGGATGCGGCGGAGCTGAACAAGAGTGTCGAACCCGCTGCCGCAGCGGTTGGCGAGAAGGTGATCGCAGCCACCGGGTTTCCGGTGCCGACGCCGATGCTGTTCTTCGCGGTGGCCTTCTGACCGGAGTCGTCCGCGATGCTCAGCACCACGGTGTAGCTGCCGGCCTGCCCGAACGCATGCGACACAGAAATGCCGCTGTCGGTGCTGCCGTCCCCGTACGTCCAGCTGTACTGCACGATGTTGTGACCGGGTGCGGCCTTCGACGTGTCGGCGCTGAAGAAGATGGTCTGGCCGACGATCGGCGCCGCCGGCGAGAAGACGAAGTCAGCCGTCGGCGCCGTGGGCAAGCCCACCGTCACCGGCTGCGAGTTGGACGCGGACAACCCGCGATCGCTCGTCACCGTCAACGTCGCGACGAACGTGTTCCCCGAATTGAACGTGTGCGTCACCGTCTTGCCGCTGCCGAGCGATCCGTCGCCGAAGTTCCACGCGTACGACGTAATCGCCCCCGACGCGCTGCAGTTGCCGCTCGCGTCGGTCGCGCAGCTTCCCGACGCGTCGAAGGTGACGGCCTGGCCGACGGTGATCGTCGCCGGCAGGAACGTGAACGCCGCCTTCGGCGTGAACGCCGGCGGCAGGATGACGCCCGGCGGCACCAGCGCGATCGTCGTCGACGCCGACGCCACGGTGCCGGCGCTGGTCGCCGCGTCGGTATTGGTCGTCGTCGCGACGATGTCCACGCACTGGCCCGGCACGCCGTTGCAGCCGTTGCCGGTGTTGCCGCCCACCGGCATCGGCGGCGCCGTGTAGGTGATGCGCGCGATGCCGTTCGCGTCGGTGACCGCGTTGCGCGCCGACAGGGTGCCGAAGTCCTGCAGCTGGCCGTTCACCGCCATGTCGAAGCGCAGCGGGATGTTCGCCTTCGGGCTCGTCTGATTGGTGTTCGGATCGGTGAAGAACACCCGCGCCGTCACCACCGACGCGTCGGCGCCGTTCTGCGTGATCGTCTGGGGCGTCGGCGTCACCGACAGGGAGAGCGCGAAGGTCGACGGACCGCTGAGCGGCGGCTGCTCCTGCTGGTGGACGGTGCAGGCCGCGGCGAGCGTCGCGACGCCGAATACCGCTGCGATGTATTTCAACGCCTTCATGGCTACTGTGTATCCCCGAAGTTTCCGAAGTTGACGCCGATCTGCCCCGTCACCGAGATGGCGTTGCCGGCCTGGTCGACGCCGTAGAAGGTCACCTGCGCGATCGCGTTGATGATGACGCCGCTCGACACGAGCCCGAGCAGCGGCGGCTCCCCTTTCGCGGTGTGCCGCACGAGCTCGAACTTGAAGTCGGTCCCGCCCTGATCGGTGATCGTCGCCGTCGCCGCGGTGTCGAACTCGTACGGCACGTCGACGCCCTGCGTGTTGCGCCCGTCGGCGCGGACGAACTTGACGTGCACGCGCGTGATCGTGACGTAGTTCGTCGGCGACGGCGTCACCGGCGTCCCGCCGCTGCCGGGATCCTTCATCACGATGCCGACGACCGCGTCGCCGGAGTCGTCGAAGATCGTGGGGCACGGACTGGTCTGCGAGCACGGCGCCGGCGAGGTGACGTTCGTGATCACGTCCGAGGTCAGGAAGCCGCTCGGCTGCCCGATCGTCGGGCCGCCGCGCAGCGCGCTGAGCGAGTTGATCACCAGCAGCACGGGCGCCCGGCCGGATCGCACCACGTCGCCGCACGAGACGCTGCCGGCGATCGCCACGCCGACCGCTACGAGTCGAGTCCACCTGCGCATAAACGTCTGCCCCATCTAGCCCTTCATGATTCGCGGCGTGATGAAGATCAACAACTCCGAGTTGGTGTCGTTGACCGTGTCGCGCTTGAACAACCACTTCAACAGCGGAATCTGCCCGAGACCCGGCGTCCGATCCGTCGTCGACTGCTCCTGGCTGAGATACACGCCGCCGATGACGGTGGTTTCGCCGTCCTTGACGAGCACGCTGGTGTTGGCGCGCTGCGTGTTGATCGGCGGGATGCCGTTGACCGCCTTCGAGAAGTCGGGCGCGCTGTTCTCGAGCGAGATCGCCATGATCACCGTGTTCGCGGCGGTGATCTGCGGCGTCACCTTCAGCGTCAGCGCGGCGTCCTTGAACGTGACCGTCACCGTGTTGTTGGCGACGGTCTGGATCGGAATCTGCTGCCCCTGCGTCATCTCGGCCGCGATGTTGTTCTGCGTCGTCACGCGCGGCGTCGACAGGATGCGGCCGTTGCCGGTGCTCTCGAGCGCGGAGAGCGCGACGTCGAGGTTGAACGCGCCGTTCACCGATCCGAGGGCGAGCCCGACGCCGCTCGTCGCGGCCGGCGCCCCGAGGTTGACGGCGGTCGACGCCGAATTGGTGCCGCTGCCCACAGTCGTGCCGAGCGCGCCCCCCAGCGACCCGTTGTTGGGGAACGCGAGGTTGGTCGTGTTGCCGAGCGCCGGATCGACGCGGCCGTTGAAGCCCCACTGCACGCCGAGCGCGCGCGCGAAGTTCTTGTTCGTCTGGACGATGCGCGCCTCGATCTCGACCTGCGGCTGCGGACGATCCAGCGTGCGAATCAGATCGTTGGCCGTGTTCAGGCGATCGGGCAGGTCGGTGATGATGAGCGTGTTCGTCCGCGGATCGATCTGCACCGTGCCGCGCTGCGACAGCGCGCTCTTGGTGAGGAGCGGCACCATCTCCTCGCCTTTCGCGTAGCTGAGCGTCTTGGTCAGCACGCGCAGCTCGCCCGCGAGCGCCTGCTCTTCGGCGAGCTTCCGCTGCTGCGACTGCTCGTCGGCCAGCACGTTGAGCGGCGCGATGCGCACGATGGTGCCGTCGACGATGTATCCGAGCTTGTTGGCGCGCAGGATGATGTCGAGCGCCTGATCCCAGGGCACGTCGCGCAGCGCGACGTCGACCGTGCCGTTCACCGCGGGATCGATCACCACGTTGAGGCCGCTGATTTCCGCGAAGGTGCGGAGCACCGCCCGCAGGTCGGCGCCCTGGAAGTCGAGGCTGATCGGGTGACCCGTGAACTTGCGCGTTTCGCTCTGCGGCGTGCCGGGCGCCTGCGCCGCCGGCGCGGGCGTCTGCGGCGCTGCCGGGGCTGCCGACGGGCGCGGGGCGGCGGGCGCCGGCGCCACGGCGGCCGGCCGCGCGGCGGCGGTGTCGGTCGCCGCCAGCGCCGCCATCGCATCCTTCGGCTGCGAGTCGGGGATCGCGATCGCCGCGTCCACCGGCGACCGGCGGGCATCGGACGCCTTCTCGAACTCCACGATGACGCTGTTGCGGCTGCTGCGGACGTGGTGCGCCACGGGCTGCGTCAGCGCGACGCGCACCCGGGTCATCGGCATGCCGCCGCCGTCGGTCGGACCGATCGAGATCGCGCCGATCGGCCCGCGCGCCGACGCGGCGAGGCCCTTGGCGAGCGCCGGATCGATCGTCGCGTTGCGGAAGTCGAGCTGCAGCGTGAGCGGATCGGGACGCGTCGCGACGTACGCGACCGGCTCGGTGGCTTCGATGACCAGCGACGCGCCCGCCCGATTCACTTTCGAGCTGATCGTCGTGAGCCGCGCCGCGGCGTCGGTCGTTCCCGTCTCCGGCCCGCTGGCGGCGGCGAGCATCGCGGACGCCAGCGCGACCGCGACCAGCGAGATCACCCCTCTGATAGATGTCATTCCTTGCCGTCCTCGAGCGACCGCAACAATTTGCGAACCTCCCGCTGCTTCACGAGCGACAGCGGATCGTTGACTTCCTGGACGATGACGAGCCCCTGCGGCGTAACCGTCTTGATCGTGCCGTCGGCGAACTTGTCCCCCTGGTGCACGAGATACGTCCGGTTGTCCGGACCGTGCACCATCGCGACCAGCTCGCCCTTGCTCTGCACGATGCCGCGCACCGAGATCTCCGCGACGGTCAGCCCCGCCGGCCCCTCGCCGTGACGCGATCCGGTCGGCCGCGCCTCGGCGCCCGTGCCGATCAGCGTCAGGAACGGATCGCGGCGCCCCTCGCGCTGATACGTGTAGGTGTTCGGCGGCTCGGTCGGCATCGCGGCGGGCGGCGCCGCCGGAGCCGGTGGTTTGGCTGCCTGCGGCGGCGGCGCCGGTGATGCCGCCGGCGCCGGCGTCTGCGGCGCCTGCGCCGCGAGCGATGCCGATGCCGCGGTCAACGCGACCAGAACGAGCGCGAGCTGCGCACGCATGGCTACGCGCCCCTCCCGCCGGGCGTCGCCGGCTTGGCCGGCGCCGCGCCGCGGCCGGCCGCCTGCGGCTTGTCGAGCAGCACGAAGGTCGTCGCCGTGCAGTTGGCGCTGATCGTCGCGTTCGGATCCGGCTTGTCCCTGCCTTTGATGTCGACGTTCGTCACGTTGACGATGCGCGTGAACTTGCTGACGCGGTCGAAGAAGATCGCGAGGTTGTGGTACGTCCCTTCGAGCTCGAGCTGAATCGGCCACTCCGCGTGCAGCTGCTTGGTGACGATGGCGCCGGGCTTGAAAGTCTTGATCGTCAGGCTGGACTGCGCCGCGACGTTCTGCATGCGGTTGAGGAGATCGGCCGCGTCCTTCTCGTCGGGAAGAACCGCGCGCAGCGATTCGAGGCGCGTCTGCAGGTCGTCGACCTGCGCCTGAAACTCCGGCAGCTTGCGCGCGGTGTCGCGCCCTTTGTTGACGTCGGCGCGCAGCGATTCGAGCTGGTGCTGACGCGCGGCGATGTCGGCGCGCACCGGCATCTCGTAGTAGTAGAAGAAGACGCCGCAGCCGGCGACACCCAGCGCGAAGAACGCGCCAAGCTGCGCATACCACGGCAATTTCGTCAGACTGAGATCCATGTAACCTACTGAGCCGTATCGGGGCGACGAATCATGAGCTTTAGCCGCCGGCGCGCCCCGCCGCCGCGCCGGTCCCCGCCGTCACGCCCGGCTTGCTGTCGGGCGCCTGGAACGTGGCCTTGATGCTGAACTTGATCAACTCCAGCGGCGCCGCGCCGCCCACGGTCGGCGTGCTGTCCACCTGCGTGCTCAGAATCTCGATCGATCGCTTGAAGTAGCCGGACGCCTCGAGGTTCGAGACGAACTCGGACACCGAGGTCGGCGACGTGCACTTGCCGTCGATCTGCACGTCGTTGCCGCTCTCCTTCATCTCGGTGAGCCACAGCATCTGCGGCAGCGCGCGGCTCACCTGGTCCAGCATGTGGACCGGGCCGGTCTGGCTCTTGCGCAGCTGCTCGATCAGCGTGACGCGCTGCTGCAGCTGCGCCTTCCGCTGCTCGAACTGCTGGACCTGCTGGATGATCGAGCGCAGCCGCGTGGTCTCCTGCTGCGCCGCCGCGATGTCGGCGTCGATCTTCGCGCTGTCGTGCGAGAGCACCCAGAAGCGCCACCCGATGAAGCCGAGCGCCATCAGCAGGATCAGCGTGCAGCCGACGACCATCTTCTGGCCCGACTGCAGCGCGGCCGGCTTCTTCTTCGCCTGGCGTTCCGCGGCGAGGAGGTTGATCTTGATCATCGGTCGCCCGTCTTTCTGAGGGCGAGCCCCACGGCCACCGCGACCGACGGCATCAGGCTCTCGAGGTCGTCGACGCCGAACCGCTTCGCGTCGAACGGAATCTTGCGGAACGGGTCGAACGACTCGACCGTCGTCCCGAAGCGCTCCTGCAGCGCCTCGGCGAATCCATGCACGCGCGACGCGCCGCCGGAGAGGACGATGCGATCGATCCGATCGGAGGTGGCGGAGGCCTTGAAGAAGTCGAAGGTCTTCTGCACCTCGAGCATCACGCTCTCGGTCATGTTCTGCAGCACCGGCTTGGCGTCCTCGAACGCGGCGCCTTCGACGTCGAGCCCTTTCTTCAGCTGCTCGGCCTGCTCGAAGGTCAGGTTCAGTTCCTTCTGGACCGCCTCGGTGTAGGCGTTGCCGCCGATCGAGATGTCGCGCGTGAACACCGACTGGTCGCCGGCGATGATGTTGATGTTGATCGCGCTCGCGCCGGCGTTGAGCAGCACGACGACGTGATCGGGCTCGAGGCCGTAGTTCAGCTCGTACGCGTTCTGCAGCGCGAACGCGTCGACGTCGACGACCACCGGCGTGCGGCCCGCCTGCGAGATGACGCCGGTGTAGTCGGCGATCTTCTCCTTCTTCGCCGCGACGAGCAGCACCTCCATGGTGCCGGCCGAGTCGCCGGCGGTGCCGGGGTTGAGGATCTGGTAATCGAGGTTGACGTCCTGGATGTCGAACGGGATGTACTGCTCCGCCTCCCAGTAGATCGACTCGGAGAGCTCGGCGTCGGTCATCACCGGCAGGTTGATCTTCTTGACGATGACCGCGTTGCCCGAGAGCGACGCGGCGACTTCCTTCGATTTGAACGCCTTGTTCTCGAACAGGCGCTTCAGCGCGTCGGCGACGGCGGCGCCGTCGATGATCGCGCCGTCGACGATGCTGTCGGGCGGGACCGGCTCGACGCCGAACGCGGCGACCTTGTAGCCCTTGCCGGCGGCCTTCAGTTCGACCGCCTTCACGGCGCTCGATCCGATGTCGAGGCCGACGACCGGTTTCGATTTGCTCAGACCAAACACAGTCTTGTCCTTGAGTGGCGTTGCGAGTCCGCGCTCCGCAAAGCGAATACCAATCTCGACCGGGGCCCCGTCGGTCGAAATCGGCCGTATCCCGCGAAATTCCGGATCGACGGCAGCGGATTCGATGCCCGCGAGTTACGCTTTCGTGCGTCGATCACAAAACCGGAAGTCCCCTGGCCCGTGTCTGTTATCGGCACCAGCCCGGGCATGCATGAGCGGGGCGCGGCCGGCCGACGCCAGCTTGACAGTGGCCAGAAACGTGCGTATGATTTGGGTTTACCGTTGCCTGGTCCTGCCCGACAGTGGCCCAGTTTTCACGGGCGTGTCCGGGCGGCCAATCCCTTACACGCAGCTTCGGTTAGGTCGGAAAGAGAGATTCGGGAATGTCTACGTTCATGGCCAGCGCGTCGAAGGCGTCCGCCGAGAGCCGCTGGCACATCATCGACGCCGACGGTCAGGTGCTCGGGCGCATCGCGACGCTGGCGGCGCGCCTGCTCCAGGGCAAGCACAAGGCGAGCTACACGCCGTTCGTCGACACGGGCGATCACGTCGTCGTGGTGAACGCGGCGAAGGTCAAGCTCACGGGCCGCAAGGAAGATCAGAAGATCTACCGGCAGCACAGCGGCTACGAAGGCGGGCTGCGCGAAGAGCGCGCGCGGCTGGTGCGCCAGCGCCGGCCCGAGAAACTCGTCGAAGATGCGGTGCACGGGATGCTGCCGAAGACGAAGCTCGGTCAGGCCATGTATCGGAAACTGAAGGTGTACGCCGGTCCGGATCATCCGCACGCGGCGCAGCAACCCGCCAAGCGAGAGGTCGCGTAATCGTGGCAGCAGTGCAATATTACGGAACCGGTCGACGCAAGACGTCCACCGCCCGCGTGTTCCTCCGGCCCGGATCCGGCGCCGTCACCATCAACGCCAAGAAGTTCGAGCAGTTCTTCCCGACCGAAGCCCTCCGGACGCAAATCCGGCAGCCGCTGCTCCTCACCGAAACCGCCGACAAGTTCGACATCCTCGCGACGGTCGACGGCGGCGGCGTGTCGGGACAGGCGGGCGCGATGCGACTCGGCATCGCACGCGCGCTCGTGGAGTACAACGGCGAGCTGCGCAAGCAGCTCAAGACGGAAGGCCTCCTGACGCGAGATGCCCGCGCCAAGGAGCGCAAGAAGTACGGCATGGCGGGGGCGCGCAAGCGCTTCCAGTTCAGTAAACGTTAGAGGGAGGACCATTGGCCGCGATTGCGTTGCAGGATCTGCTGGAAGCGGGGGTTCACTTCGGACACCAGACCAAGCGCTGGAATCCGAAGATGAAGGAGTACATCTTCGGCGAGCGGAACGGCATCTACATCATCGACCTCGGTCGGACGGTGAAGCTGCTGCGCGAGGCCGAGGAGTTCGTGACGAATCTGGCGGCGGAGGGGCGCACGGTGCTCTTCGTCGGCACGAAGCGGCAGGCCCAGGACGTGACCGCCGAAGAGGCGCAGCGCTGCGGCATGTTCTACGTCAACGAACGCTGGCTCGGCGGACTCCTGACCAACTTCGCGACCATCCAGCGCAGTCTCGGCCGGCTCCGCGATCTCGAGGCGATGGCCACCGACGGCCGGTTCGATACGCTCTCGAAGAAGGAGATCGCGCGCAACGAGAAGGAGCGGCGCAAGCTCCAGAAGAACCTCGAGGGGATCCGCGGCATGTCGCGGCTGCCCGACGCGGTCTTCGTCGTCGACACGAAGAAGGAAAAGATCGCGGTCGACGAGGCGCGCAAGCTGAAGATTCCGGTGATCGGCATCGTCGACACGAACTGCGATCCCGACGAGGTCGACTTCGTGGTGCCCGGCAACGACGACGCCCTGCGCGCGATCCGGCTGATCGCGTCGCGCGTCGCCGACGCGGTGATCGCCGGCCGCGACATGAAGCAGTCGGTCGACGCCGAAGCGGCGCGCCAGGCCGAGGAAGACCGCGCGAACGACGAGACCGATCCGCGCCGCGCCGCCCGTCCGCAGCGCCGCCGCGAACCGCAGCCGGCGAATGCCTAGCGCATAGGGATCTGGGAGTCAGGGATAGACAGGCGCCGGGTCCCTAGCCCGGCGCTTTTTTTTCGTACGCGCGGCGCGCGCGCAGGTCGATTCCGTCCTGCGGCCGCCGCGGGCAGCCAGACGGCTGCACTACAGGCGGAGAGAGAACGATGGCGATTTCGGCAGAGATGGTGAAACAGCTCCGCGACCAGACCGGCGCGGGCATGATGGACTGCAAGGCGGCGCTCACCGAAGCCAACGGCAACTTCGAGGAGGCGACGACGATCCTGCGCAAGAAGGGGCTGGCGAGCGCGGCGAAGAAGGCCGGCCGCGCCGCCAACGAGGGGCTGATCGGCAGCCGGCTCTCCCCCGATCACGCCGCGGGCACGCTCGTCGAGGTGAACTGCGAGTCCGACTTCGTCGCGCGCACCGACGACTTCAAGCAGCTGATCGAAGACGTGCTGACCGAGATCGACCGCGCCGGCGACTCGGCGACGCAGGCGTGGCTCGACAATCCCGACGGCGTCGTCAAGAAGCGCGTGGCCCAGACGATCGGCAGGCTCGGAGAGAACATGGCGGTGCCGCGCTTCGTGCGGTACGCCGGCAGGGGCTACGTCGGCCAGTACATCCACATGGGCGGCAAGATCGGCGTGCAGGTGGAGTTCGCGGGCGTCACGCCCGAGATCGCGGCACGGCCGGAGTTCGCGACGCTGGTCAAAGAGGTGGCGATGCAGATCGCCTCCGCGAGCCCGGTGTACCTGTCGCGCGACGCCGTGCCGGCCGACGTGCTCGACAAGGAAAAGAGCATCTACCGGGCGCAGATGGAGGGCTCGGGCAAGCCGGCGAACGTCATCGACAAGATCGTCGAGGGCAAGCTCGGCGCGTTCTACAAGCAGTCGCCCGGCGGCGTGCTCCTCGAGCAGGAGTACATCCGCGAGCCGAAGCAGACCGTCAAGGACGTGATCGCCGCCGCCAACACGGCCCTCGGCGGCAGCGTCGCCGTGACGCGCTTCGCGCGGCTGAAGGTCGGCGAAACGGGCGTCTAGGGCGGTCGAAGCGGAGTTGCTAGGGTGTGTGGGTGCTCGCCCACGCACCCTAGCACCGCAACCGCCCGAGCACCTATAATCGCCTTTCGTGACCGCCCCGCCGCCTCCCGCGTACAAGCGCATCCTCCTCAAACTTTCCGGCGAAGCCCTCATGGGCGAGCAGAGCTACGGGATCGATCCCGCGGTGGCGACGCAGATCGCGCGCGACATCGCGGACATCCAGGCAATGGGCGTGGAGACCGCCATCGTCATCGGCGGCGGCAACATCTTCCGCGGCGTGGCCGCCAGCGCGCGCGGCATGGATCGCGCGACCGCCGACTACATGGGCATGCTCGCCACGGTGATCAACGCGCTGGCGCTGCAGGACGCGCTCGAGCAGCACGGGGTGCTGACGCGCGTCGTCACGGCGATCGAGATGCGCGCGGTGGCCGAACCGTTCATCCGGCGGCGCGCGATTCGGCATCTCGAAAAAGGGCGCGTGGTCGTCTTCGGCGCCGGCACCGGGAACCCGTACTTCAGCACCGATACCGCGGCGGCGCTGCGCGCGATGGAGATCAAGGCCGACGTCATCCTGAAGGCGACGAAGGTCGACGGCATCTACGACGCCGACCCGATGGTGAAGCCGACGGCGACGCGTTTCGACCGCATCTCGTACCTGCAGGTGCTCGAGCAGGGGCTGAAGGTGATGGACGCGACGGCCATCTCGCTCTGCATGGACAACCGCCTGCCGATCGTCGTCTTCAGTCTGCGGACACCGGGCAACATCAAGCGGGCGATCGCCGGCGAACCGATCGGCTCGCTCGTGACCGCGTGAGCGAGCGGGCATTCATGGAGCGACCGTTATGGAAGTGAGCGACTTAAAGGGGTTGTACGCGGAGTCCACCAAGCGGATGAGCGCCGCGACCGAGCACGTGCGCCACGAGCTCGCCGGGGTGCGAACCGGGCGCGCGACCACGACGATCCTCGACTCGGTGCACGTCGAGGCGTACGGCTCGAAGATGCCGCTGAACCAGCTGGCCAGCCTGTCGGTGCCCGAGCCGACGATGATCGTCGCGCAGCCGTTCGACCCCTCGCAGCTCGGCGCGATCGAAAAGGCAATCCGCGCGTCCGACCTCGGACTGAACCCCGCCAACGACGGCAAGGTGGTGCGCATCCCGATCCCGCCGCTCACCGAGGAGCGCCGCAAGGAGCTGTCGCGCCACGTGCACAAGCTCGCCGAGGAAGGCCGCAACAGCGTCCGCACCGTGCGCCGCGACGCGAACGATCGGCTGAAGAAGCTGTTGAAGGATCACAAGATTTCCGAAGACGACGAGCGCAAGGGCCTCGAGGAAGTCCAGAAACAGACCGACAATTTCATCAAGCAGATCGACGAGCTGCAGAAGAAGAAAGACACCGAGCTGCTCGGCGGCAAATAGGTTTCCCCGTGTCCTTCTTCTCCCATCTCGAGTGCTCCGTCCCGTGCGGCGCGCCGCGGCTCGACCCGCGCGATCGCCACTTTCTGTGCTCCTGCGGCGCGCCGCTCCTCGCCCGCTACGACCTGGACGCGGCGAAAGCCTGGAGCCCCGAGTCGCTGCGCGGCCGCGAGCCGAACATGTGGCGCTACCGCGAGCTGATGCCGCTCTTCGACGGCGAGACGCCGGTGACGCTCGGCGAAGGCTTCACGCCGCTGGTGCACGCGCGGCGGCTCGGCGCCGCGATCGGCCTCGATCGCCTCTACATCAAGGACGAGTCGCTGAACCCGACCAACTCGTTCAAGGCGCGCGGACAGTCGGCCGCGATTACGCGCGCCACGTACCTCGGCGCGACGACGATCGCGCTGCCGACGGCCGGCAACGCCGGCGACGC
>Ga0070741_10002353_pt1 | contig 51434 bp, 37 predicted proteins | sample Coa_R1_4_FD_66440 | JGI IMG/M metagenome (GOLD analysis project Ga0070741, IMG submission 66440) | Surface soil microbial communities from Centralia Pennsylvania, which are recovering from an underground coalmine fire - Coalmine... | ecosystem: Environmental > Terrestrial > Soil > Unclassified ... | reverse complement strand
TTTTTCTCCGTGTGTCCTCCGTGTCTCCGTGCCTCTAGCGCAGCGGGTGGTTTAAATGATTTACCAGGCGTAGTCTTCCGGGGCCGTCTTGCGGCCTGGGAAGATTTCGTTGAGCCTCTGGTTGGTCTCGTCCGACAGCTTGATCTCCAGAGCGCGCAGCGCGCCTTCCAACTGCTCTATCGTGCGCGGGCCGATGATGGGCGCGGTGATGGCCGGGTTTTGCAGCATCCAGGCCAGCGCCACGTCGGCGGGCTGTTCGCCTAGCTCACGGCAGAGGTTTTCCCAGGCTTCGATCTTGGCGCGGTGCTGCTCCAGCTGCTTCTGGACGCCCTCGGAAGCGCGCCGCCCTGCACTGATCTTTTGCAGCACGCCGCCAAGCAGCCCGCCCGCCAGCGGGCTCCAGGGGAGGATGCCCACGCCATACGCCTGGCAGGCCGGAATCACCTCCAGCTCGATGTTGCGGTTGAGCAGGTGATAGATGGATTGCTCGGAGATCAGGCCCAGGAAGTTACGACGACGGGCCGCTTCGTTGGCCTGAACGATATGCCAGGCGGCGAAGTTGGATGAACCGAAGTAGAGCACTTTGCCCTGCTGCTCCGCCCACTCGCAGAACTCCCAGATTTCGTCCCAGGTCGCCTCCCGCCAGACATGGTGAAATTGGTACAGGTCAATGAAGTCGGTCTTCAGGCGGCGGAGGCTATCGTCCAGGGCGCGGCGCATGTGCAGCTTCGACAAGCGCGCGGTGTTGGGCCAGTCGCCCATATCGCCGTAGACTTTCGTGGCAATGACGACCTTCTCGCGGCGTCCGCCGCCCTGAGCAAACCAGCGCCCAACGATCTGCTCGGTGACGCCCTCGCCCTTCTTCCAGCCGTAGACGTTGGCCGTGTCGAAGAAGTTGATGCCCAGTTCCAGGGCGCGATCCATGATGGTATAGCTATCTTGCTCGCTCGTCTGCGGGCCAAAATTCATTGTGCCCAGGCAGAGTCGGCTGACTTTGAGGGCCGTACGCCCCAGATTGACGTATTGCATCTGTCCCTCCGTAGATTTCAGATACGCGACTGCTATCTGCCCACCGCAGGTGCAATCCAGTGTTGCTACGAAGGAAGTTGCGTATGGTTCCCGCTGTTCTATTCTCGAAGCTATTTTTGTGGAGGGAGAATGGCGGATGCCTGCCGACATCCGCCCGTGTGGGCATGCGGCCTTGCGTCTGAAAGGGACAGATTCAGATCTGAGGGGTGAGGCAGGCACCTTATACCTCTGGGTGATGCAGCCGCCAGTCCTCCGGGAGATGGCCGCCGTTAAGATGACAGGCTACCTCCTCAATGATCCAGTCCGGCGTGGAGGCTCCGGCGGTGAGGCCGATGACCTCCTTGCCCTCCAGCCATGCCTCCTCGATCTCGGCCGCCGTCTCGATATGGTAGGCCGGAACGCCCTGCTCCTCGCAGAGTTGGCGCAGGCGGCGGGTATTGGCACTCTTCTTGCCGCCGATGACGATCACCACCTGCACCTGATGGGCCAGCCGCACGGCAGCCTCCTGTAGCTCATCGGTGGCGTAACAGATGGTATTGATGGCCCGCACATCCGTCGCGACCTTGCAGACCTCGGCCACGACGGCGACGAAGTTGGCAGCGCGCTGCGTCGTCTGCGAAACGACGCCCACCTTCTTGCTCAGCTTCAGCTCGCCCACCGTCTCCGGCGACGATACGACGGTCGCTGTCCCGCCAAGCGCCTCCACGACGCCGAGCGTTCCCTTGACCTCCGTATGGCCCTCATCGCCGACGATCAATACCTGATAGCCCTGCTCGTGGAGTTGTCTGGCCATGCGATGCACTTTGGTTACGAACGGGCAGGTGACATCCACCACATACAGCCCTTGCGCCTTCGCCTGTGCCGTGACAGTCGGGGCCACGCCGTGCGCCGATAGCACCACCGTGCCCTCGGCGATCCGATCCAGCGAGGGAACGGTCTCAATCCCTTCGGCCTGCATTTTGGCGATAACCTGCTCGTTGTGGACGAGAGGGCCCAGCGTCGTTAATTTGCCGGAGCGCTCCCGCCGTGCCGTCTCCGTCAACTCCACAGCCCGCTTTACCCCGAAGCAGAACCCGGCCACCTCGGCCAAGACGATACGGCGTTTGGAGCGCGGCGTTCCCGCCGTTGCAGCGTCTTCTAGTGCTATCTCTTCTGACTCTTCGGATGCGCGCGGCTCTTCTGGCGGCGTGCTCCCGCCGGTTGGCGGCGTAGTTGGAGCGTCTTTCACGGCTTTCTCTCCTGATAAACTTTCCCAGGGCAAGTCAAGATGTTGTGTACCGAATAAAAACGCAAGACACAAAGCGCTTTGTATAACAAAGTTCTTTGTGTCTAGAGTATAATCCGCTTGGATCGATCTGTCAAGGGGTTACGGGGCGCAAAAATGCCTGGATTTTCGCACGGGGGCCAAAACGGGCTGTCGTCCTGCTCAAGGGGTGTGGATGCCTCTCTTCTGCAAGGCCGATTGGAGACGAATCTACACCTCAGGAGGAATTATCCCATTCCAGGCAGCGCCCGCCCTCGTTTATGCTCCGTTGAGCAGCAGGCTCGCCAGCTTGCTGCCGTCGGCGATCTCGATATCCTCCGGCACCTTCTGGCCGGTCGTCAGGTAGGAGAGCGGGATACCCGTGCGGTCGGCGACATTCAGCAGCGTGCCGTAGGTGCTGGTCTCGTCCAATTTGCTGAACAGCAGCCGATCCACGCGCGCCGCCGAGAACCGCTGGGCGGCGTCCAGCATGTCCCGCTCCTTGACCGGGGCCGAGAGCACCAGATGCGTCTCGCAGTTGACCGCCTCCAGCAGCGTCTTCAATTCGCCTACCTGCATCATATTGCGCTGGCTGCGGCCCGCCGTATCAATCAGCAGCAGGTCGTGGTCGGCGTACTGGGCCACCGCCGGCAGCACCTCCGCCTGGCTGTAGGCGACGGAGATAGGAATATCAATGATCTGGCTGTAGGTCTTAAGCTGCTCGACGGCGGCGATGCGGTAGGTATCCACCGTCAGCAGGGCGACGCGCTTGCGCTCCACCAGCGAAAAGTGGGCGGCGAGCTTGGCGATGGTGGTTGTCTTGCCCACGCCCGTCGGCCCGATGAGCGCGACCGCCTTGAGCTGCCCCGGCGTCAGGGCGATGGGGCCGGCGCTGGCGACGCGATGGGCGATGAGGTCGCGCAGGGCCGACTCGGCCATCGGCTGCTGGGCCTGCGGGCTCCAGGCGGAGAAGTCGGGCAGCGAATCCAGCAGGTCGCTTGCCAGCGCCTCGGAGACGCCGGCCTCTACCAGCCGTTGGTACAGCTCAGGGAAACGAGCCTCGGCAATCTCTTCTGCATCCAGGAGGCTTGTGCGGCTGGTGGCCGCCGAAACTGCCGGGGCGACGGCGGAGACGACCGCCGTGACGGTGCGCTCCTGCCCCTCCCGCTGCTCCCGTTGAAGCGCGGTCAAGCTCTCCTTGATCTCGCGCATATAGCGCTCCAGATGCGCGAAGCGCTCGGCCTCTCCTCCGCTCTCTGTGCGCCCCGGCGCGACAACGGCATTTTTGGGGGCAGGACCGGGAACGGCGCTCGCCTGGCTATCTTCCTTCGCCGCGCTCCTAGCAGCAGGTGCAGCGGCGGCAGGCCGCTCAATCCGGTGAGAAGTGTTGCCAGCCGCAGAACGCGAGAAGGCCGCGCGCGCCGCCGCCACCGCAGCGGCCTGCGAGGCGGTCGCTGCCGTTTTCGGCGCGCTGGCTGGCCGCTTAGCATCCGAAGCCCGCGCGGGCGTGTCCGCCGTCGGCTGCGCTGCCTGCCCGGAGCGCCCGCTGGGCAGATCGTTCTGGACGGTGATTCCGGTAGCCGCCACGATGCAAACGGCGTCGCGGGCTCCCCACCCCAGCAAGCCGCCCTTGCGGAACTTGCGCGTCTCCAGGATAACCGCTTCCGGTCCCAGGTCGCTGCGTACCTGCTGCAAGCAGTCCTTCAGGGTGAACGCCTCGTACTCTTTGATTTGCATCGTGCCTGAGCCTCCGCCAAATGGAAATGGTGTGCTGCGCGCCGTCTTTTATCGCAAGGGGTGGAACTAACCGGAAGAGCGCGACTGGATACAGGGCAGTGTAGTTAAGCAAGCGCTCAGAGCCGCTGCGTAGATTCCCCCTCTGGGAGAACTACGAACTTACAGCGCATGGGTGCTTTACTGCCAGAAATAGAGCTTCTCTGGTGATTATCGGCAAGAATACGGAGGTGGCTCAGGGTATTTTAGAACATCTCCGGCTACCTGCCTCCCGCTTCGCGGCGCAGTTGGTCAAGCGTGGCCTTAAGCTGCTGCGTTGCGGCCCCATAGCCGGCAAAGTCGCCCGCCTTTAGTTTTTGTTGGGCGGCGTCGTACTGCGCGGCAGCCCGTTCGATGAGGGCGCGGACGGCAGGCGGCATGGCGGACGGCGGACCAGACGGCGCGGGTTTGGGCGGCGTGCCCGGCTGCGGCTGTGGCGGGGCGGTCGGGGCGTTGGCGACCTTGTAGTCGGGGAAGAGGGCGGCCAGGGCCTCGTCCAGCGAGTTAGCCATCGCCACCCGCTGTCCGAAGGCGACCACGACCTTTTGGAGTTGGGGCAATTTGCTGGCGGCGTTGGTGGCTTCGACGTAGAGGGGCGCCACGTAGAGCAGAGAGCGATCTATGGGAATGACCAGCAGATTGCCGAAGGTGGCCGCCGAGCCTCCGGAGCGCAGCAGCGAGAGCTGCGAGGAGATAACCGGATCGCTGTTGATGAGGGCGACGACCTGGGACGGCCCGTTGACCGAGGCCGTCTGCGGGAAGCGATAGAGCACTAACTGGCCGTAGTGGTCGCCGTCACAGCGGGCGGCCATCCAGCCGAGGATGTTCTGGCTCTCCCGGTTGATCGGGGCAAGCGGACTCATGAGCAGAAACTCTTCCTTCAGGTCGCCGGTTCCCGGCCCGTCCGTGCCTTCCGGCAGCCGCATAATGACGTAGTAAGGCTCCATCTGCGCGCCGCGTGATGCGCCGCCAGGGGCAGCCGCCTCCCGCTCTGTGTTCGGTTCTACCGGAATGGCCCAGGCATCTTCCCGCAGATAGAACACGCGCGGGTCGTCCACGTGGTAGGTCGCATAAATCGAGCGCTGGATGCGGAATAGGTCTTCCGGGTAGCGGAGGTGGGCGTGCAATCCTGAGGGCATCGCGGAGAGCGGCTTGATCAGACCGGGGAAGATCTTGGCGTAGGTCTGCGCCAGGGGATCGCGCGGATCGGCGAGATAGAGGTTGACGGTACCATCGTAGGCGTCCACCGTCGCCTTGATGCTGTTGCGGATATAGTTGGGCGACTCGGAGACGACCGGGTTGATCTCCATCGTAACCGGCGTAGAGTAGGGATAGCGGTCGGAGAGCGTGTAGCCGTCTATGATCCAGACCAATCGCCCATCGTCGGGATTGACCACCAGATAGGGATCGCCGTCCTGCTGCAGGAAGGGCGCGACGGTCTGGACGCGCTCACGGATGTCGCGGCGGAACAGCACGCGCGTGCTCGGCTTGAACCCGCGCGCCAGCAGCACGTTGGTATCGCCCAGGCGCAGGCTGAAGGCCAGCTTGGCCAGCGGAGCATCGCCGATGCGAATGCCGCCGCGCCCCTGGTAATGGGTATAGCGGCCCTGCCCGTCGCCCTGACCGTTGCCGCTCGTGGAGGGATAGTCGAACTCCTTGACCTCCGTATCCACAAAGGCGTATTCGTTGGCAAGCTGGCCGTAGTAGATGTCGGGCTGGGCGAGTTTCAGGCCGCTCGCTTCTGGAGCGATGACCGGCGGAATGCCCTGGATAAAGTAGTCCGGGCCGCCCTCCACGACCTTGTTGACGGGACTCATCACCAGGCCGTAGCCGTGCGTGTAGGCCAGGCGGAGGTTCTGCCAGGTCTGCGCGGCAGGCGAGAGGCCGTGCGGGTCGAGCTCGCGCGCGGCCAGCATCACCTGCCGGGGCCGTCCTCCGAGGGCGTAGCGGTCAATATCTATGTTGTGGGCCGTGCCGCCGTCGAGGGTGTCCTGCTGGAACTTGTAGTAGTTCTGAACGGTCTGGAGCTGGGAGTAGATGGTGCTCAGGAAGGGATAGTCCCAGAGGCGCACGTTCTCCAGGGTGTCGCGGTTGGCGCTGAGGCCGGCCCCGTTGAGGCTCTCGTCGGCGGGGAAGGTAGCCACGCGCACGCTGTCGAGACCGAAGCCCTGGCGCGTGTACTGGATGTTGCGCGCGATATAGGGCTGCTCCGCCGTGAACTGGTTGGGCTCGACGTAGACCTTTTCGACGATGGCCGGCACGATGCCGCCCAGGATCACGAGCGCTGCAAACCAGGCCCCCACTCCGAGTAGCGGCCAGCGCAAGCTGCTCCCCTTTCGGATGGCGACCAGGCAGGCCACCGCCGTCAGGCCGAGCAGGAGGGCCTGCGCGTTGAGGGCGAAGAGGCGGTAGTGCAGGTCGGTATAGCCGGCGCCGGTGAAGATGCCGTTGCTTGCGGTCAGCAGGTCGTAGGCGCTCAGGCGGCAGCCGACCGCCCCGACCGCCGTCAGTGCCGCGCCCAGCAAGAGCAGCTGCGCGCGCACGCCCGGCGCGACGTTGGGCAGGCCCGCAAACGAGTCGATGGCGCGGTCGGCCCAGTGAATGACGACGACGGCGAGGGTGGTGAGGAGCAGCGTATAGAAGACGAACTGCCAGACGAAGTTGATAAACGGCAGCCGGAAGACGTAGAAGCCGACGTCCTTGCCGAAGACGGGGTCGGCGACGTGGAAGGGCGTCCAGTGAAGGAACTGGAGCCAGTGCATCCAGTACTCGGCGGCCATCCGCCCGGCCCAGAGGCTGAAGAAAACGCCAACGGCGGCCAGGATCCAGCCGATGCCCCGCCCGATGGACGGCCCCCACTGCGGCCCGAAGCTCTGCATCAGGAAGCGGTCGGCCTCGGCGGGCGCCAGGCGGCGGGCGTAGCGGATGTTGAGATAGAACAGAGCGAAGAACAGCGCGCCGAAGACGCAAAAGAGCAGGGTTTTGGCCAGAACGGTCGTGGTGAAGACGTTGCGGTACCCGACCTCGCCGAACCAGAGCCAGTCCGTATAGAGCGGCACGCCGTTATGGATCAGGAGAAAGGCGAGAAAGAGCAGCGCGGCGGCAACCGTCCAGCGGCCCAGGCGCGGCGGGCGCGGCGGCTCGACGTTCTCGTCCGAGATAATGATAACCGGTTCGTCCGGGTAAGATGGCATCCGAAGGCTCCTTCATACTACTGAACCGCTGAACCGCAGGCGCGGCATTCACTTTTATAACAACTTGACTCCCAGCCTGCGGGAGGGCTTGATCATAGTATATCATACGGTTTCGCAGGCTGAAACAAGCGCCGATAGTCCTGCCAGGCGCAAGCAAAAGGCTTGTGGCAACAAAAACCCAAATTTTTGTTCCAAAAACGAGATTTGCTCCTTGACAGCTATACCGAGTACCTGTATACTGAGGCATCGGTTTCACGGATTGAAGAACGGGCGAAATGGTGCGCGCGCGAGTCGATGGTTGTGCCGGTTTGGTCGGACCCCTCCCCCGTGTTTGGCGTGTTTCCGCTCCGCTTCGATAAAGACGTGAATCGAATCGGCGAGGCAAGTGGGCCTCGCGTTTTGGATTGCATCTGTCAAGGAGTACGGAAACAATGGCAAAACGGATCTACGTGGGAGGACTGCCCTACTCGGCCACCGAGGAGGACCTAGAGAACCTGTTCTCCGCGCAGGGCGCCGTCAAGGACGCGGTGATCATCACCGACCGCTTCACCGGCCAGGCCAAAGGCTTTGGCTTTGTGGAGATGGAGAACGATGAGGAGGCCGATGCGGCCATCAGCGCCCTCAACGGCACCAAGTACGGCGGGCGTACGCTGACGGTCAACGAGGCCAAGCCGCGCGAGGCGCGTCCGCAGCGCAACAACGGCGGCTATAGCGGCGGACGCCGTGAGCGTGACGAACGCGGCGGCTTCAGCTTCGGCGGCAACAACAGCGGCGGTCGCTGGTAAGCTTTCGCTCTCGTTGTAACCTCCAACCAGGCCGGAACGCACAGGATGCGTTCCGGCCTGTTGCATTTCACCGTCTGGCTTGGCTTCCAGGCTTAGAGTTCCTAACAACCCCTGGCTGTGAAGCTCTCCCCTCACCCCAGCCCTCTCCCTGCAAGGCAGAGGGAGAGCGCTTGTGTTAGGTGCTCTAAATTCCGTCCCGTTGGTCGTCAAAGGCGAACCTCAAGCGAAGCGCCAATCGCCCCGGAAATCGCGCTCCAGCGGGAGATCGGCCAGCAGCGCGCGCAGCACGGCGATGGGCATACAGTTCTCCCGCAGGAAGGCATCGTGGAACGCCCGCGGCGTCCTCTGCCCCGAACCGACCAGTTCGCGATAGAGCGCGCGCACCTGCAAGCCCCCGATCAGGTAGGCGCACTGATAGAGCGGGTCGTAGTCGCCGCCGAAGGAGCGGCGCACCTCCGCAACGGCATTCTCGCGCTCGTGCCCTACCTCATTGACCAGCATCTCCACGCACTCTTGCGGCGACACCTGGCCCAGGTGGAAGCCCAGCGAGAACACAACCCGCGCGCAGCGGTGCAGCCGCCAGAACAGCATCCCGATCCGCTCCTGCGGCGTGCGGGGAAAGCCCAGGTCCCAGAGCAGCATCTCCCAGTGCAGCGTCCAGCCCTCGGTCCAGAACGGCGTAAAGAAGATGCGGCGGTAGGGACGCCAGCGCTCCTGAGAGAACTGCTGCATGTAGTGGCCGGGGATCAGCTCGTGCTGGACGGTCGCTCGCGCGAAGTGCCGGTTGTTGCCGCGCAGGCTCATGCGCTTCTGCGGGTGCTCCATCACGTTCGTTGGGAAGGAGACGGTGATCGTCTCGCCGCCCAGGAAGAAGGGGTTCACCTTCTGCTTCTCCGGGGCCATCATCTCCATACGCCAGCATTCCTCGGCCAGCGGCGGGACCGTCACCAGGTCCTGCGCGGTGACAAAGGCGATGGCTTCGCGGGCCAGGTCCCGCACGAGCGCAGGCTGCGCGCCCGGCGCGACGTGATCGGCCTTGACCTGCTCCAGCGCCGCGCGCCAGTCCTCGCCATGCCCCATCTCCTCCGCCGCCCGGCGCAACTCCGCCAGGCACCAATCCTGCTCCCGCCCGGCCAGGGCAATCAGCTCCTCCGGCGTGTAGGGAATGAGCGCGTGTTCCAGCTCTTCCAGCAGCGCCTCCCGGCCTATTGGGTCGCCGATAATGGCGTCTTCGTCCTCGGCTCCGGCCAGCTCTTTGCGCAGAAAACCGGCGTACTCCTGTAAGGACTGCATTAGCGCCTGATAGGGCTTTTCCACCCACCAGGTAAACAAGGGATCGTACCCATTGTAGAAGCCGAACCACTCCTCCAGCATCTTGCGAAGGCGGTCAAGAGTCTCCGCCGCGCGGTTGGCGACCGTCGGCCGTTGCGACGTGTCCGGCTCGTCCTTGTTACGTTGGGCTTCCAAAGCCGCGCGCATCGCCCGAACCTTCTCCTGGGCGCGGTGCAGCCGCTCGGCGATGGCGTCGGCCTGCGCGTCCTCCATCCGCCGCCGCTCCTCTTCCAGCGCGATGAGGTCCAGGGCGAAGGGCAACAGCGGCTCTATCTCGGCAAACTGCCGTGCCTGCCGATCCAGGCGCCGCCGCTCCCGTTCCAGCAGATTACGGAAGAGGAGCCAGTCCGCGCGGTCACTGCGGGAGAGCTCGTCGAAGGGGAGCGCGTTTAGTATCTCCTGCCAAGCGGCAAAGAAGGTGCGATATCGTTCGCGGCGGCGCGGCGAGTAGGGAGCCGCGTAGAGGCGATCCAGGCTCTCCCGGTCGGCCTGGTAGCGGGCCAGCACCGCGGGCATCCGGTCTGTAGACGACGCAGCGTCCTCCCAAAGGTCGAAGCTGAAGGCCATAGTAATCTCACCCATTTATGTTAATGTAACAGACGCTTACGCTTCGCTCGGGAAACCGTTGGCGAAATCACGTTGTTCCGACTGAGCAGAATGTCCCTGCTCACCTGCTCTGGAGGGTCTGCAAGCCCTCTTCAATAAGTTGCAGCCTATGCTCTCGATCCCGTGCGTCTTTGTCGTCTTCCAGAGAGACTTCTCGGATCAGATGGGACAGACAACGTAACACCAGAATGGGAGCGAACTCACGACGCGACACATTCCGCGTATACAGATAGCGTTCCACCAGACCCACCTTTTTCCCGGTTCCCCATCCATACTCATCCGTGCTCCAGATCAGGAACTTGGCAAAGCCAATATGCGGGTTCTCAAAGCAGGCGCCTTCAAAGTCCACAAAGCCGCAGAGGGCGTGTCCATCGTAGAGGAAGTTAAGAGGGTTATAGTCTCCATTGGAGAAAACCAACGGAGCGTCTACCTCGGAAAGCGCTTCCCCCACCCTCTCTACAGCGCGCCGGAACAGGCTCACGCCCATCCATTCGCCTGCTTCTGCGATGAGGGCCGCGTGTTCTTCAAGCAGCGTGTGTTGGGGAAAGGCCGTGGCTGCACCCCACTCCAAAATGCTGTCGGTGAGTTGATGCAAACGCGCAATTCCTTCCAGCACCAAGCGACAAGTCAAATCGGCCTCCGCCAATGACGTCGTGCCGCACCAGGGCAGAGAATGTCCCGGCAACTCACTCAAAACCACCATAGCGCGCTCTTCGGAGGGCAAGGCAATGGGTTCGGAAAGCGCCTCCGGTACGGGTAGATTTAGGCGTGCCAGGATACGTAATGCCTGGATTTCTCGCTCGATGAGGTCGCGCCGACCGATCTTGATGGCGCAGCGGTGGAGGCCATCGGAGGGCGTTTGCAGATGCACGCGCATGGGATAAGGCAGGTAATCCGGGCGATAGGATTGAGCCGCGATAACCCGCGTACCCACCGGAAAGTGGGATAGTAGGAGCGCTTCCACGGAGGGATCCAGCTCGTTCTGCATTTTTTCTGGTTGCACCTTTCTTGGGAACTGCTATTGGCCGTTGGCGTAAAGGTGGAAGCGGGTGCGGGGAATAGACACGATTCTCTTCCTGCTCGCCTGATTCGTGACGACTGGAACCATCCCAGCCGCCCACCCCCGCGGTTGTCAGGCCCCGCGCGGGCCGAGGTTCTCGCGCAGGAACGCAATCGTCCGCTTCCACGCCAGATCGGCCACGTCCGGATCGAACTCCGGGCGGTCCAGCTCAAAGAACCAGTGCCGGGTTCCCGCGTAACGGTGGATCGCCACGGAGCGGCCGCCGGCCCGGATCACCTCCTCGGTCGCGGTGACCGCCTCATCCGGCTCCCATTCGTCGCCGGGCGCGTAGTGCCCGAGATAGGCCGCGTGCGAGGGCGCATAGTCGCCGGAACCGCCGTCTGTGCCATAGAATGTGACGACGGCGCCGACCTCCGGGCGGCGCCGGCTCAGCCAGAGGGCGAACGCGGCGCCCAACGAGAAGCCAATGACGCCGACCGAACGCCCCACGACAGCCGGATGCGCGAGCAATGCATCGAGCGCCCATTCGACCCGTTCGCGCATTGCGCTATCCGAAGCGGCCCTCATGTGCGCCTCGGCATCCTCGACCGTCGTAGCGATGACGCCATCGCCGTAGATATCCGGCGCGAGCGCGACGAACCCTTCCGCGGCGAGTCGGTCGCAGACGCCGCGGAACGTGTCGTTGAGACCCCACCACGCATGGAGGACGAGGACGCCGGGCGCGGTCCGGCCCTCCGAGGGCGCCGCAACGTACGGTTCTGAGTTCATGCTATCCTCTTCTGTCGCGCCAGGATGCAGACGACCTCACCTTAGAAACTGGCCGATCAGCGCGGCGCAGACCTCATCGCACGCCTGCTCGGCCTCCTGGCCGCCCTGGTTCGTGGCGGCGAGGACTGCGAAGTTACGCAGCGGGGCCAGCCAGACGACGGCGAAGTTCTGTGTATTGCTGCCCGCATGGGTCAGCACCCTGCCGCCTCCCCAGTCGCGCTCCGTGACAAGCCAGCCCAGCGCATAGTCGCCGCCGAACGGAGGCGTGTGCAGCCGCCGGAAGGTCTCTGGCGTCACCAACCCGCCCTCCTTCTCGCCGCGCACATGGGCCGTGATGTACTTCGCCCAGTCGCCCATTGAGCAGTGAACTAAGCCCGCCGGGGCGATAGCGACCGGGTTGTCGCTCAGGGGGCCGGGGCCGATAGGAATGCGCCTCTTGCCCTCCACCCGATGCTGCCAGGGCTGATCTACTTTGCCGGGCGTGCCCATCGCGCCGTAACCGGCCGTCGTCATGCCCAGGGGCCGGAACAGGCGGCGCTGCATCAACTGCTCCCAGGGCGCATCGGTGACCTTCTCCATCATCGCGCCGGCCATCGCGTAGCCGGCGTTGGAGTAGATGTATTTCGTGCCAGGCTCGGCTTCGGGCGGCTCCTTCAGATACATTTCGACATAGGCGCGGCGCTGCTCGCGGGGCGTGCCGGGTAGACGGTGGACATCGAGCAGCGTTTTGCCGGGCGGCGCGCTGTTATTGGGGAACCCGCTGTAATGCGAGAGCAGCATCTCCAGGGTGACGGCGCGATATTCAGGCCGCATCGCCTCCTTAAGCTCCGGAAAGACCTGGGCGATGGTGGTCTCCCAGCGGAGTTTTCCCTGCTCCACGAGCATCGCGGCAACCGTGGCGGTCATGGATTTGGTGTTCGAGCCGAGGTGGAACTGATCGCTTTCGGTGACGCGCGTCGGGTCGCCGTCCTTACGGAATCCGACCGCTCCGACGGCGGCGGTCCTGCCCTCATAGACGACGGCTCCGGCCAGGGCAGGCAGATCGTGCTTGCGGCGAATTGGCTCCAGCAGAGTGTCTATCTCGTGACGTTGGGCCGCTGCGCCGCGGGGCTGCATCCGCGCGAACATCGCGATGCCGCCGGTCGCGCGCAGGAAATCGCGGCGGGTAACCCCTTCATCCATCTTGTCTGCTCCTCATTCCGGCCCCACTCGCTCGCATCCGGGCGCGACCCGGCAGCCAACGGGCGACCGGCTGTGTCATGCGGCACGCTTATGATCGGCGAGGACTTCAGCGATAGTGCGTCGCGCCTCGCCGATGCCTACAGGGTTGGTGTCCAGGTAGTACGGGATGAAGATCAGCGCCCAGGACAAGGCCCAGCCACGACCGCGCGCCCAGGTCGCTTCCTCCACCGACAGCGCGGCGCGGAACACATCCCGGCTTTCGCCGGAGAAAAGCGTCCAGGCGATCATCAAGTCGCAGGCGGGATCGCCCACCCCGAGACAGCCGAAGTCTATGACGGCGCTGAGCCTGCCCTGTACGACCAGCAGGTTCCCAGAGGACAGGTCTCCGTGGATCCAGACGGGCGGGCCATCCCACGCCGGCGCCTGGAGGGCGGCTTCCCACGCGGCAGTCACGGCGGCGGTATCGAGCATGCCGTCCAGGCTTGCGATTGCGGCGCGGGTAGGCGCGTCTCGGCTTGCCAGCGGCACCCCGCGAAAGGAGTTGCGCTCCGGGAGGAGGCCCGCCCGTCGGATCGATCCGGTGCAGGGCGGCGACGAATCGTGCCAGGTCCGTCGCTGCTTGGCCTGGATCGGCGAGGCGCTCAAGGGTCGCGTTCTCGCCTTCGAGCCACCGATAGATGGACCAATACCAGGGGTAGCCCTCGGCAGGTGTCCCCTTCGCGAGGGGGATCGGGATGGAAAGCGGCAGGTGCGGGGCAAGTCTCGGCAGCCACAGGTGCTCCTTCTCGGCCTGCTCGGTGGCCCAGTGGATGCGGGGCAATCGCACGACCATGTCCTCGCCGAGCCGATAGAGCGCGTTGTCCGTCCCGGCGGAGGGAACTAAAGCCTATCTGACAAATCTCATCGTAACCAGAGGATTATCGCCGCCAAGGTCAAAGGCCAAGTAGTTGTCGGCTCGTTTGTCGTAGCGGGTCGCCACTCTGCGCCACTGGTTGAGCCGTAAGATGCAGCGTTCTACCACGTTGCGCGTGGCATATCGCTCTTTGACAAAGACCACCGGGCGTCCGCCTGCGCGTCCTCTCTTGCGACGGTTCTTAATCTGGTCGTCACGTTCCGGGATTCAGATGTTTGATCCCCCTCTGGCCCAGAAGCGTTCGACAGCCAGAGGTGCTGTAGCCCGTGTCTGCATAGGGATGGCCCCGCTTCCCCGAAGGTTCAGGAGGCAACAAGGGCCGAAGACGCTCCCATTGAGCGTCAGTCAAATCACCACGAGCCATGAAAAACGTACCTCCGTCAGGATAATACGGTTTTCACACTCGATTTGTCAGATAGGCTTTAGTACCTCGATCCAATAGCAGGCGGACGCGACCTGCTTCACCAAAGGACGACTCAGGAACGCAAACACGTAAACAGCAGGAGGGTGGATCGGATTCTTCGCAGCCGGCCTCCGATCCTAGCGGGAACCTGCTCGTGCTCCGTTACTTCTTGGAACGGGGTCGTTTGGCCGAGCTACGCATTCCAAAGGATATCTCATCGCGTGAGCTCAAGCGGCCTTTCCGACACCTGGAAATAGACCTATTAGACCATGAGGAGGAGGCGGAATGAAGCGCCGGAAGTTGATCGCACACCTGCACGCCAACGGCTGCGTCTTATTACGTCAGGGCGGCAATCACTCGATCTACATCAATCCCGCCAACAACACGACAGTACCGGTACCCCCATGCTGTCGCGAATCACCTTGATAATGACACAGGCCCGCCAACAACACGACAGTAGCGGTGCCCCGCCACACGCAAATCGACCGATTCCTCGTCCTCAAGATCTGCAAGGACCTCGGGATTCCCTCGCCGTTCTAAGGGCAGGACGTCAGCCAGAGAGTAGCAGTGGCTCAACTTCTGATTCCGAGCTACGGTTGCGCAACGCCAGATCACGTCTCGCCGCCATTAGCTCCTGAAGAGCGTCCAGCGCCATTGTCCGAGCCTCCTCCTTCGTCCGGCCCTGCGAAAAAGCGCCAGGCACCTCCGGGATAGTGGCGATCCACCACCCATTCTCCCCCGGCTCGTATATGATTGTGAAATTGCCTGCCATGGAATTCTATTAATATCCTACATAAGTCTACTCGCCGCGTTCTAGGTTGCAGATGACGGCGATGAGGTTGAAATGTAAGCCGAAACGCTACCGAAATCGTCGGAAGCGTTCGGAGAAAATATTGAACACCTTCAAGCGTCCGATGCTATAGCTATATATTATGCTACAACTATGAGCCAATCAGAACGGGTGAATGGCAGGCCAAAGGCACCCTGCACACCGGTCACGGGCTTAACGTGAGTCTTGCATGGCGGGCCGCACGCGGGTGAGCGTGACCCAGGTCGTTTCGGCTCCGAGCGGCACCACGTAGGCGCCCCGCTCCGACGCCAGCCTTCCCTCTGGAACGTAGGATGTGAACTGGTTCCCTTTCGCTGGCTGCTCGACACGCAGGAGCGCCCGCGATTCAAAGGGCGTCGCGCCGGCAAGGCCGAGGCGCACGGCTGCCGTCCGCTTGTTGATCTCGATCCCCTCGAAACGGCCGGAATCGAGCGTTAGCCACAGACCGAGCGGGGCCACATAGACACGCCTGCGCAGCGAGTCGAGCGTTCGCACCTTCACCCACTCGCCCTCCGTTGCCACGTTGCCGCCGAACGCCTGCCAGCCGAACTCCGGATGGTCGAGGATGTAGGTGGCCGTATTGTAGACGTGCCCGAAGAAGTTGGGCCCATAATCGCCGGAGTAGGCGTCCCACTTGAGCGTCGAGGGAAAGGAGTGGAAGGCGGCGGAGGCGAAGCCTTCCCGGTCTATGTTGGTCAGCGCGCCCATAAGGCCACCGTAGCCGACGCGCAGGAGATAGAAGTCATCCGGGTGCCGACGGTATTCGGCGAGGACGGGTATCGCGTTCAGGCCCGAGCCGTAGTGGTGAAGCTGCCGCTCGATGCGGGTCAGCTTGCCGCCGTAGAGGAAATCCCAGTAACGGCGGGCGTTCCCGTTATAGCCCCAGTGCGGCACGGTCGGCATGTAGCCGAGGATCGCATCGAGCGTGACCTGCGCTTTCTCTTCGTAGCCGAAATACCTGCACCACGCATAGACCTCTTCCTGGCCGGTCGAGTCCCACGCCATCTCGCTGCCGAACGGATACTCTTCCCGGTTCCAGCGCTCGGCACGCTCCTTCATCAGCGCTTCGATAGCGGCGGCCTTCGCCGACCAGCCCTCGCGCTTCAGGTCTTCGAGCAGCGCCAGAAAGATGTCGCCCTCCATCAGCCCAAGCTCCACATAGCCGATGCGGCGATTCCCCTGCGCATCCCGGCTGAACGCGAACCGGGTCGTCTCGTACGCCTGGTTGAGATACCAGTCCCACGGGTGCTTCTTGACCAGACCCGGGGCGTTGCGGGCGATACGGTACAGTGCCCAGTAGGCAGCGACAACGTGCGGGTAGTTGTAGCCGCGCCCGATGTCCTCGGAGGCCGCTTTGTTCCAGCTTGTCCAGGTGCGCCAGTTGAGGGAGGGATCGTAGGGATAGCCGGGCATCGCGGCGGGATCGTAATAGAACAGGCTCTTGCGGACGCCGTAGCGATTCGGGCCGTCCTTGTACTGGATGCCGCCCCAGAGCACCCGATCCACAAACTGCTCATAGCGGGCCAGTTCCTGCGCGTTGGGCTGCGCGAACTCCTTCATGGCGGCGGCGAGCCAGGAGCCAGAGCCGGCCTCATCGCCCAGTCCCGCGATCCAGACGCGGCTGTCCTGGGTAACGATCCGATCCGCTTCGCGGTCATAGCTCATGACAGAGGGACTGCGGTGAAAGGGGTCCTGCGGGTCCGCGAACCACTGCCGGGTCGCCAGGAAGCGGCCGAGGTCAGCGACGGCCTGCGCCGCGGGCTTGATGACATAGTAGTGGAGCGACTGCCGGGTCCCATCCGCGTACAGGACGGTGAGGCGTGCCCGGCCCCACGTCCTGCCTCGCAGCGTGTAGGCCCGCCAGCCGCCGCGCGTGGGCTTCTCCCCGTGGACGGCGATGGCGTCCTTCGGAGTGACTTCCAGGTCGGCGACCCGGCTCGGATAGTGGAGGAACAACTTGCCGTCGAGGTCCATCGGCAGGACGTAGCCGGGAATCCCGACCGCGACAGGCCGGTGGTTGGCGGCCAGGGTCTTCTCGATATCGCGAATCGAATCGGAGAGGAGGAACCGGAGCCCATAGGTAATCGAGGCTCCTGGCGCGAGCGTGGTCAGGGTCGGCGGGTTCCACGGGTCGGCGCCGCGCCACTCGTTCTCCGCGTAAGCCCGGCTATGGACCATCCAGGCGAAGGCGCCCTCGAAGGTCTGACTGGGCCGCGTCGGCTCGGTGAGAGGCTGATAGGCTTCGAACGAGGTGGCGCCCTCGGGCACGATGACGAGGGCCGGCCCGTGACCGTTGAGCCGCGTCACCTGCAAGTAGCCCGCATCCTGGCCGATGTAGGGATCAAAGAACGAACAGGTCTCGTGCGCCTGCTTTAGCGAGCGGCCGGTCAGGATGTTGTTGAAGATTACAGGGATACCAAGCGCCCCGATCTGGATCGCACCCTCCGTTTTGTTCACGAGAGTGAACCGAAGCACGAGCCGGTCCGATTCGACTCTCCAGCTTCGCCTTACGCGGAGCGGACAGTCGGAGGGAAGCGTGGGCGCGAGATCGGCGGCGGCGAGCGTGCTGCCGGAAACCGGCAGCGTCCGCACGGGCCGGCGTGCGCGCGCCGTATCAAAGTCCTGCCACGCGCCAGAACTGCCGCGGCGGACACGAAACACTAGATCGCCGAGATGGTGGTAGCCGTTGCTCGCGCGGTTCGGGAGCTGGTCGGCGGGAGTGAAGTCGAAGCCCCCGGCGCCTTTGGGCTGCAAGGCTGCCACCGTCTGCGACGCGCGGACCAGCTTGAGCGTGAAATCCGGCGTTTCCAGAGCAATGGTTCCCTGCTCCAATCCGAGCGTCGGCGGTCCCGCGCGGTTCTGCCGACGCTGCACCACCGCAGATTCCATGTTCGTTCGCGCGCCCCCCGCGCCACTCACCGACGGCAGCAACACCAGGATAGTGCACGTCAGGCTGCTTAACAGGACGGCTTTGAGCTTCCCGGCCGCTTTCCTCATCATCCCACCAAATCCGATCGCCTTGTGCTGGTCGTAGGGGCTGGCATGGAGTGCCTGGATCTGCGCGCTGCAAACGCTCATTACGCAGACATCTCAATTGTGGCTCCAGGGGCACGCTGGCTCACTCTAGCAGCAAGGCTGTGAGATCTAATAACGAGTAAATCTCGACGTCTGGCTCTGGGTCGCCTTCCCTACGAGGTAGTCGACGTCGATTCAGCCAGATTGCAGTAAGGCCGGCCATTTTCGCCCCGGCAACGTCGGTTGTGAGGCTGTCGCCAACGTGCCACACGTTCTTCGGCTCAACAGCGAGCTTATCGAGGGCTAAGCCAAAGGCGATTGGATCGGGTTTCGCGAGGCCAGCTTCGCCGGAGATAACGACGACATCAAACCAGTGCTCTAAGTCTAGAGCGCGTAGCTTGTCGCGCTGCGTATCGGAAGCCCCATTCGTGATGAGTGCAAGTGGAATGCGAGCCTCCTTCACTGAGGTGAATAGCTCTCGTACGTCGTCGAACAGACGATATGCCTCGCGCCCAAACAGCCCATGAGTCTGCGACGCGAACCACGCCAGGGACTCGTCATGGCAACCGCAGGCTCGAAGCGTGCGACGCCATGCTTCGAGGCTCACGGATGCGCCGTCCAGCGTCCCAAGCGTCCAATTGTCCTCTACCTCCGGCCAGTAGCCTCGCCAGACCTCACTGTTTGCCTCTACCAGCCGAGTCGCATCCAGCCCGGGCTGACTCGTAGCAATCTTCCCGCAAGTACGTAGGATCGAATCCTGGAGGCCGCTGCCATCGAGCAGTGTTTCGTCCAAGTCAAAGAACAGAGCCTGAACGGGTTTCACGGACATGCTCCGCTTTGCACCCCAACCGACCGCTGTGGCAAGAAAGCTGCCCTCCTTACCGTTGTTCCTGATCTTGCCCGCGTCGCCTAACTAGTGGTTGTAGGCGGTCATCGGGCGGTTCCAGAGATTGCAGGCGGTGGCGCCGCGGTGGAGCGCTGCCGTAGGATCATACATCCGAACACGCCGCCCGCCGAGCGGCCCGGATGGCCCTGGAAGCGGACGGTGATCGTCTCCTTGCCGCGCAGCAGGTCCGGCGGGAGTGGGTAGATTTCGTCGTAGAAGTGGCCCGGATGCGCGTTGGTCAGCCGCACCATCGCGATCTTCATGCCATCCACCAGCACGTCGAACTCTCGCCCGGCGTCGCTGCCCCAGTAGGTGCAGACCAGTTCCTGCGGCGTATCGGGCAGCACCTTCAGCTCGTAGGCGAACCAGCCGCCGAGTCGGGCGTCCCGCCAATGCCGATCCCCGAAGTCGCCCGCATAGGTCGTTTCCCCCGCAAACTTGTGTTCCCGCTCGCTTTCTGGCTCTCCCGGCTCGACCGAATCCACCCGGCGGGCCGCGATCTCCCGCAGCCGCGCCTGCTCGGCCTCGTATTCCTTCCGTTTCTCCTGCCACTGCTCCGGGGTCAACACGTCGAAGTAGACGGCGTAGCTCTTGTCCGCCATTCGATAGAACGGCCCCAGAAGCATCGGTTGGCCTTCTGACGCGCCGGGAACATGGAAGAGGCGCGGCGAACCGGTGAAACGGAGCGGCGTGCCGGCCTCCGGTTTCAGGTCGGCCAGTATTCGGCCGTTGTCGCTGACGATGGCCGGGGCCGGCCGTTTCGCGTCTACCTCGCCGCAAAGCACGATCGGCCCGTAGAGAAAGGCCAACCGATGGGGATTGTCGCGGAACGCCTCGGTGCGCAGGGACATCGGCAGGGAGACTTCGACCGTATCGCCGCTCCTCCAATGCCGGGCGATGACCGCGTAGCTGCCGGGCGCGCTCTCGACCGCCTCCGGCGTGCCGTTCACCCGCACGCGGAAGCCGGAGCCGGCCCAGAACGGATGCCGGATGCGCAGCGCCATCTCCACCGGCTTCTCGCAGGTGAAGACGAGGCGGGTCGTCTCCTCCTCCGGGAAGCGCGTCTCCTGCCGCAGGAGGACTCCCTTCTCCTTCCAGGTCAGTTCCGAAGCGATAAAGAGATTGACGTAGAGGCTCGTATCATCATGGAAGTAGAGGCTGTCGCCGTACTGGGCGTGGTTCTCCACGCCCGTGCCCGTGCAGCACCAGAAGGAGTCGTCGGGCGTGCTGAAGACCTTGTGGGAGCCGGAGCGCAGCGGCACGTAGTAGCACATCATCCCGTCCTTGGGATTCTGCGAGGCCAGGATGTGGTTGTAGAGCGCACGCTCGTAATAGTCGGCGTACTCCGCCTTCGGGTCCCACAGAAAGAGATGGCGGGTCAGCTTGAGCATGTTGTAGGTGTTGCAGGTCTCGGTGGTGTGCGCGCTGAGATACTGAGAAAGATGCTCCTTCGGGGAAAAACTCTCGCCGTCGCTGTGCCCGCCGATGACATACGAGCGCTCTTTCGTGACGACGTTCCAGAAAAAGTCGGCGATGGCGTGCATTGCGGGATCGCCGGTCAGTTCGTACTCGCGCGCCGCGCCGATCACCTTGGGAATCTGGGTATTGGCGTGCAGGCCCGTCAGATGATCCTCGCCGCGAGCGAGCGGATCGAGGACGGCATGGTGGTTGAACCGCTGCGCCAGCGCCAGGTAGTCCTGCTTTCCGGTGAGGGCGTAGAGGTTGGCCAGCGCCTCGTTCATGCCGCCATGCTCCGTGCCCAGCATGGCCTGCATCTGCTCGTCGCTCAGCCGATCCGTGCGCCGCTTCGCCCACTGCGCAAACCGCTCGGCGACCTCCAGCGCCTGTTTGTCGCCGCAGTAGAGATACACGTCCAGCAGCCCGGCCAGGATCTTGTGCAGGGTGTACCAGGGCGCCCAGACGCGCTGGCGGGCCTCCACGCGGTCGAGAAACGTCTCCGGAAAGGCGCTCAGATATCCGCTGCCGAGCGCCTGCTGGCACTTCGCCAATTCCGCGACCACGTACTCGGCGTTCTTCTTGAGCTTCGCATCGCCCGTGCTGGCATACATGCGGGCGCAGGCGGAGAGGTAGTGGCCCACGAAGTGGCCGCGCAGCTCGCAGTCTGGCGCTTCCCAGCCGCCCAGGGGTCGGGCGGAGGAGGGCAGCCCGGCGTTGACGCGGAAGTTGTGCAGAAGCCGCTCCGGGTCGAGGCTCAAAAGATAGCGGCGATCTAGCTCCTGGGCGTGCTTGAACGGCCCGTCCAGGAGCCGAACGTCGCGCAGGCTGAAGGGCTGCGCCTTGATGGGTATCACGGGCTTGACTTTCTCCACCATGTCAGAACAGGCCGCCTGGCCCGCTGCGACCGTCGCGGCACAAAATATCCATGCCATGAGTACACTTACCTTCATAGGGATTGCTGCTTTCCTCCTGGGCGGAGACCGAGGGCTATTTCATTCCGTGGACCGGTTTCGCCGAGGAAGGCGAGCGTTCCTGCTTTCCGTCTGGGCGGAGACCGGCGGAGGCCGAAGGCTGCCCCGCGTTCCGATCCGGCGGCTCGACGCCGAGCAGGTGACGCACAAAGAAGTCCTGCAAACGGCGGCGTCCGTAGGGCGTGCCAGCCACGCCATGTCCTTTTCCGGGCATGACCAGCAGTTCGAAATCCTTGCCGGCGTTGATAAGCGCGTTGACCACCTGCATCGTGCTGGAAGGGTCTACGTTCTGGTCCATCTCTCCGACCATGAGCAGGAGCTTGCCGGTGAGCTTCGACGCCAGGGCCACGTTCGAGTTCGCCGCGTATTCCGGCCCCACCGGCCAGCCCATCCACTGTTCGTTCCACCAGATCTTGTCCATGCGATTGTCGTGGCAGCCGCAGTCGGCGACGCCAGCCTTGTAGAAGTCGCCGTGCAGCAGCAGCCCGCCGAGCGCGCTCTGGCCGCCCGCTGACGTGCCGTAGATGCCGACGCGGGAGAGGTCCATGTACGGGTACTTCGCCGCCGCGGCCTTGATCCAGAGAATGCGGTCGGGAAAACCGGCGTCGGCCAGATTCTTCCAGCAGACATCCTGGAACGCCTTGGAGCGGTAGTTCGTCCCCATGCCGTCAATCTGAACGACGATGAAGCCCAGCTCGGCCAGCGATTGGGCGGGGTAGAACGAGGCAAACGCTTTCGGGACAAAGGCGCCCTGCGGTCCGGCATAGATCTGCTCGATCACCGGGTACTTGCGCGCCGGATCGAGGTGCATCGGACGCCAGATGACCCCGTAGATGTCGGTCTTGCCGTCCCGCCCTTTGGCCGTGAACCGCTCCGGATACTTCCAGCCGGTCTTCAGCAGCGCGGTGGCATCGGCGCGCTCCAGATCCAGCACCTTCGCGCCCGTGTCGGCGTAGCGAAGCTCGCTGACCGGCGGCTGGTCCACGCGGGAGTAGGTATCTACCAGGTACTTCCCGTCGGGCGAGGTCTCGGTGGCGTGCGTGCCGTCGCCCTCCGTCAGCACGGTCAGGCCCGTCCCGTCGAAGTTGACCCGGCAGAAGTGGAGATAGTAGGGGTCCTGCCCTGGCCGGATGCCGCCCGCCCGGAACCAGACCTGCCGCTTCTCCGCATCCACGCGGTCAACGCCGCGCACGACCCATTCGCCCTGCGTAATCTGGTTCTTCACCTGACCCGTCCGCGTGTCGTAGAGGTAGAGATGGCACCAGCCATCCCGCTCGGACATCCAGAGGGCCTCGTGACTCTTGTCCAGCCGGTGGAGGTAGACCTTGTTCGTCCAGTCAATGAAGGTCTTCGCCCGCTCCTCGATGACCGTCTTCGCCTCACCGGTTTGGGCATCCACCGCAATCAAGCGCATCACCTGATGGCCGCGCTGGTTATAGAGGAAGGTGAAGCGGGAGGAGTCCGGCTCCCAGTGAATATCGGTAATCTCCCAGGGATTGGGGAAGAGGCTGTCCGCGATCGGGATATCCTTGCGGGCGGCAATGTCGAAGAGGTGCGGGCGCGGATGGGCGATGCGGTCGCCGGGCTTGAGGTAGTCCACCGTGTGCAGCTTCGGCTGGAGCTGGTCCTTGGGCGACGACTCGACCAGATAGAGTTTGTGCTCCTGCGCCGGGATCGTCTTCAGGAGGACGAACTTGCGCGAGTCCGGCGACCAGACAGGCTCGCCCTCGTAGCGGTCGGCGGCGGAGCCGTCGGAGGTAAGGCCGGTCTCCTGGCCGCTCGCCAGATCCTTGAGAAAGACGTTATAGTCGCGCACGACGACTCCCCAGCGCCCATCCGGCGATGCGGTCGAAGGGCGCTGCGGGCGAGAGTCGCCTGGCGGCGAGAGCGACTCGATGACGGCTACGGTCGGCGATTCTTCCGCCACGAAGGCGACTAGAGGCGCGCCGTCGCGCTCGGTCACCAGCCATACGTGGCCGGCGTAGGTGTGCTGCTCGCGGCGACCGCCTGCGGGCAGGGTGCCGTACGGCGCTCTGTGGCCGTCGGTATCAATCCAGTAGAGAGACAATTCGGTGGCCGTTCGGTTCACGAACGTTAGGCGCGTCTCGGCGCCGCCGCTACGCGAGGCGTCCGGCGCCTCCCCAGGCGCGAGCGGTTTTGCCTGGCCAAGAACCTCCGCCGCCTCATGCACCGCATAGGACGGGAGATCCACCGCGTACGTCTTGTCGCCGACTTGCGCCAGCATCTCGGTCCTGCCGGCAGGAAAGGCGATCCGCTCCACCGGCAGCCGCTCCGCTTCTATCTTCCTGCCGAGCGCCTTCGAGAGGGCCTCTGCCAGCCGGGCGTGGTCGAACGCTGGCTTTTTGGAAGCCGAGGCCGGATCCACCAGAACGAACTCGCGCCGACCGCCGGGCAGGTCGTTCCGATACCAGAAGCGTTCGCCATCGATCCAGTTGGGCTTGACTGCCGCGCGGTAGACCTTTCCCCCAACCCGCTGCGCGAGGGTGTCGGCGCGCTCGTAATCGGCTGCCGTGCCCTGAGAGCAGGCCGCCGAAGGCGCCAGCCCGACGAGCAAAAGTTCCAACGCAAGCAGACGTCGGCGGATTTCTGCCATGAACGCTCCTTTCCTGGTAATCCCTCCCAACGGTGTTGACGTATCTCCTCAGCAGCAGGCTGCATAAGATTGATCCACACGGCTGGGAGTGTCTACCCCTTTCCTCGAGAAGCTCTCTTTATTTTGGCATCAGGCTCAACCCTGCTGCTATGGGGCCTACCGCCCTGGCGCTCCCTGCGGGGATGGCGCAGCCTGCCCCGGCATCCCGGGGGGAAGCGGCTCGCCCGGCTTGTGGTTCTTGATAAACTCCATGGCTTGCTTGGCATAGCCCGGCATCTTCTGGGGGTTCTCGGTGTCGGCTGGCGGCAGCGGCGGGAAGAAATGCCGATACAAAACGACCAGAAACCCGACCAGCACTACCGCGGCCACCACGATGAAGACCGGACTGGCATTCCGCTTCATTGTCTGCTCCTTTTCTTCTCTCTGCGCCCTTTCTCCTCTTCCGCCTGGACGGTGCGTTCGCGCATCGCCGTCTCGACGGCGGCGGCCTGTGCCTTCATACCGTGTTGAGCATAAAACCGAATCGCCTCCGCATAGCGCCGTCGGTCCTCAGGCCGCGCCGCAATGCGCTTCATGAGCTCGATGGCCTGCTTGTCGCGCTCCAGACGGGCGGAGAGCTGCGTCATGATCCGCGCGGCCTCCGCCGTGTGCCCGGCCATGCGCTCCGCCTGCGCCAACAGATAATAGGTCCGGTCCGCCGGTTCTTCCGCCGCGGAGCGGCACAGCAGGCGCACCGCCTCCTGCGCTTGCTGCCGACGCAGCGCCAGGACACCCTGCGCGTAGTGGACGGTCGGCAGCACGGAAGCGTCCTCCGCCGCCGCCTTGAGATGCGCCTGGATTTCCCGCAGGTCCGCTTCCGAATTGGCCTTCTCCAGCCGGATCACCGCCAGCATGGCATGGCCCAGCCCGTCCTCCGGCGAGAGAGCCAGCAGCGCGCGAGCGGCCTGCTCGGCCTCCGGAAGCTCGTGCCGGCGCACGAGCACCCGCAGCAGATGACGGCGATAGTCGGTATTTTCCGGCTCCAGGGCCACGGCGCGCAGCAGCCGCGCCTTGACCTCATCAATGTTGTAGGGCAGCCCCATCCGGACGCGATCCAGATCGAGCGCTTGCTGATAGAGCCTCTCCGCCTCGGTCGGGTGCTGCCGACGCTGCCGGTAATACGCGGCGATCTTGCGCCGGTAAAGCGGAATCTTCTGCGACGACCAGCCCGCCGCTTTGGCGTACTTGAGCGCGGCTTCGTGCGCCCGGCCCATCGCCAAAAGTCCGTTGCCCCAGGCTTCGTAGGCCGCCGGGCTGGACGGGCTGAAGGTGACGGCACGCCGGGCGAGCGGCACGGCCAGTGAGCCGTATCCCGCCGTAGAGAGCGCGTCTGCGGTCGCGACCAGCACCTTCGGCGAGTCCGGCGCGCTCTTCAGCGTCTCGGCGAAGTTCTTTGCGGTCCCCTCGACGTCTCCCCGGCGGGCCAGGAGAAGGGCCATCCGACGCCGCAGTTCCCGCTCTTCCGGATGGATCACAATGGCGTCATTCAGGCGCCGCTCCTCGTCCACCAACTGTTGACGTCGGAGATACATACGCTGCCAGGATTCGGCCTCTTTTATCCGGCCCAGCCGCCGGTATGCGCGCGCCAGCTCCCGGGCCGGCACCGGGTCCAGAAACAGCTCCGGCGCGTTGGCGGCGAGGGTGGAGCGCGGCGTTCCGAGCGGCAGCAGGGAGGCGGCGGTCTCCAGCGGGCCGATGGCCTCAGCGATTTTGCCTGCCCGCACCAGCGCCCGCCCCAGATCGTAGTACGCGGCAGGCGTGTACGGGTCCAGGGCGACCGCGCGGCGCGTCAACTGCTCGGCCAGCGCCATATCTTTCGGAGCGCTGCCTTTCAGCAAGAAATGGGCGTACTCGCGCAGATAGCCCGGATCGTTCGGGGAGAGCGCGGCGGCTCTGGCATACTCCTGCCGCGCCCCCGTCCAATCGTTGGTCGCCTGGAGCAAGGAGGCCAGCAGCATGTGGTCTACGGCGCTGTCCGGGCGAAGCGCCACGGCCTGGCGGGCCGCATCCCGCGCCGACACGAAGCCGCCCATCTGCAAGCGCGCGCCCGCCAGCAGCGACCATGCCTCGCCCCGATGGGGATCGAGGCGCACCGCCCGTTCCAGCTCCTCGATAGCGCGGATGTAGGACTTTTGCGCTACGTAGAATCGCCCCAGCAGCATATGTCCCAGGGCGGAGTCGGGATGCGTATGGACAAATTGGGTCAACTGCCCGAACGCCCCTGTGATGTAGCCTCCGGCCAGCTGTGCCAGGGACCATTCGCCCCGTATGCGCGGGTCGTCGGGGTCCAGCCCTGCGGCCTGTTCCAGCGGGACAAGGGCCTCCGCAAACCGCCCCTTTGCGTTGAGCGCCTTCCCGTAATGGTAGAGCAGGACGGGGTTGCCCGGCTGCTTTCGCGCCTCCGCCGCCAGTCGTTCGAGAGGCATCCGGGCATATAGCCAGTTCTGGTACCACCCGGCATACGTCAGCGACCGCGCCGCCAGCAGCACGGCGGCGGTCGTGAGCAGCACGGCGGCAGCGACCATCGGTCGCCGCCTCGACGTTCTTCCTCGCCAGGAGAAGCGTTTCATTATCTAACATCTAACCGCCGAGAAGGCTTACTGCCGGCGTGCGTTGTGCCACAGATCGTCCGGAGCGCCGTACGGCACTTTAAACGTACCCACCGAGAGCGATTTGACGTGTCCGTCTGCAAAGGCGGCGTCGGTATGCTCGTTGTGGATGAAGATCGGGCGACGCGCGCCGTTTATCTCCCAGTCGCTGCCGCCGCCTCCCGGCAGCTCATCGCCCGGCACAGACAGATTGGAGTCGCAGCTACCCCAGGTGCCTGAGTCTGGGCCGGTGTTGGGCTTCCAGATGACCGGGTTATACCGGTAGGGGCCGCAGGCAACCTGGTTCGGATTGTTCAGATCGCATTGTCCATCGCCGTCGTGGAAGTAGGGATCGCGAGACATCGAATCCGATACGGAGGCGGCATCGGCAAACAGCACCAGTTGGGCCGGGGAATTGATGGAGGCCATGGACTTGCCTGCGAAGAAGGGAGGAGAATTCCATCCGGTCGTGAACTCGTTGAGGTTGTAGCCGTAGCTCGTCTTTGCCAGGTTGCTCGTGTCCGGGCAGGAGAAGAGCGGCACGGTCGGGATTTTGGCATCGTAGACGTCGTCCGTCGTCATCGGTACCTTCCCGCCCATCTTCACATAGGGCAGAATCGTCACGCGCCAGATCTGGGTTCCGGTCGCCTCGATGGGCGCTCCCCAATTCCACCCGCAAAAGTAGGTTTCGTCGTAGTCCTGTACGTACATCATACTGCCCATGCCGATCTGCTTGAGATTGGACAGGCAGGTTGTCTGGCGCGCTTTCTCGCGCGCCTGGGCAAAGACAGGGAAGAGAATGGCGGCAAGGATCGCGATTATGGCGATCACGACAAGCAATTCGATCAGCGTGAAACCGGCCCGTTCGGTCTTCCACCGGTACATAGCAGATACCCCCTTTCGCATCAACTCCGGACGTCACTCCGGAAGTTTTGGGAGAGGAAAAAGCCAGTACGTCATGAATAACAGATACGTCGGGTAAAGCTACCCCCAGATGACGAGAGTGAGTCAACGCTGGCTCAAACCGGGGTAAAGCGCGACCTTGGCCTGCCAAATCTCCCTCCTCTCCGGTCGCGTGTGTGATACATATTAACACGGCTCTATCGTCGTCGCAAGATGAGAAACCCATAGAAAAACGGGACAATTTACACTTTTACGTGGGCACAGAAGTCGCACAAGAGATTAGGAGCCTCCGGTGGAACGCGATGTGTTGATGGTCAGGATGGGATTGGCGCTCAAGGCGCAGAATGGCGGCCTCTTTGTGTCGCGAGGCCAGGGCCGCCATCCGGATCGGCGGATCGCTTCGCACGAGTTGATCTTCGTGCGAAAGGGAATACTAGCCATCCAGGAAGAAGAGCGTCGCTTTGAGGTCAGCGCCGGCCAGTCGTTGCTGCTGTGGCCGAAGCGCCGTCACTGGGGAACCGCTCCGTTTCCTCCTGATCTGGCCTTCTATTGGGTCCATTTCACGCTTCAGGGCGTACCCTCCCATGCCAGCCCGCCGGACCTGACGGTCTCTCAGCATGTGGCCCTCAGCCGTCCGGATCACATGACCGAGCTTTTCCGCCGGTTCCTGGACGATCAAGAGTCCGGCGCATTGGATGCGAACTCCGCCAGTCTGCTTGTGATGCTGATGCTGTGCGAGGTAGCGCGTTCCCGCTCTGCCGGCGACGTCAGGGAGAGCGCTTCGACCCGTCTCGCCGGGCGCGCAGACGCCTATATCCGCACCCATTTTCACGAGCCGATCACCCCCTCGGGCGTGGCAGAGAGCCTGGGGTGCAATGCAAATTACCTCAGCCGGATTTTCCGAGAGGTCTATGGACAGACGCTGACGGAAGCTATCCAGCGCCGCCGCCTTCATTTCGCGCGCCAACTCCTACTGGACGACGACCGCAACGTGGATGAGATCGCGCGCGTGTGCGGATTCAGCGAAGCAGGCTATTTTCGGCGGCTGTTCAAGCGTCAGGAAGGCGTCACCCCCCTCGCCTTCCGTCGTCTCTATTCCCGCCTGCATACCAACACGCATTGACAGGAGGAAAACACCCCGACAAGCGCGAACCTGACCACATCTCTACCGAAACGACACCGAGCGCCTCGCGTTGTCCACCATCTTGATACGATGAGCTGCTAGTGGCCCGTGACCAGAAGACGTAACAACTCCGAACGTCTTGCGTTGTCACCATCTCGATACGGCGTAGGTAAGGAGTAAGCCGATGCGCAAAGTCTGCTGGGAGCAGATGTTCCCGGACGAATTGGAGCAGGCGTTTGCCGAATGCCCGCTGGTCTACTTTCCCTATGGCCTGTGCGAACCGCACGGCCCGCAGAACGCCGTGGGGCTGGATGCGCTCAAAGCCCATGCCATCGCCTGCCAGGCCGCACAGGCGCACGGCGGCATTGTAGCGCCCCCCGACTACTGGCACATCCACGAATTAGGCGGTTACGCCATCTGGGCCGAGCAGACGGTGGGGCAGGTAGAGCGGACGTGGCTGACCTGTATGCCGCCCTGGCAGCACTTCAAGAACGTCTGCTACCATGTCCGTATGGCCGACGTGCTTGGCTTTCATGCCGCGATCTTCCTCACCGGGCACTACGGCCCCAACTGGCAGGACCTCAAGACGTTGCTGGAGATGATTCAGCCCCATGTCGGCACGCGCCTCTACGGCCTGCCCGACTTTGAGGCCAACCAGCCCGGCTTCGATAACGACAACAAGAGCGGCGGCGACCATGCGGGCAAGGTAGAGACCTCCCTGCTCTGGGCCGTGCGTCCGGAGTGCGTGGATGTCTCGCGCATCCCGCCGCCCGATGCGCCCGGCCCGCATTTTGCGATGGGACCTAACGCCCGCGAGTCCAATCGGAAGGTGGGAGAGCGCATGGTTGCTGACGAAGTGCGCTCTCTTGGCGAGAAGGCGCGGGAACTGCTGGCGGCCTACGACCGTGAACAGCCGCGCCACACGCTGCGTACTTTTGAGGATGTAGAGCGGCTGTGGGACACCCTCGTCCGACCCGCTCTGCCAACTTTCCTCACCATGCAGAACGACTGGCAGGGACGCGAGGGGCCGCCTCCCGAATCCCGCTGGCACGCCAACTGGCGCGTCCCCAATCGCAGCTAAGAGCTTCTTCCCTTAGCGCTTTGCCGGGATGGGAATACCTCCCTGTCGGAATAGGCTCTAAAGGAGGGTTGAGCCGATACGATGCGTTCTCTCTTCCGGGCGCTCTTTCTGGGGATAGTGCTGGCGGGAGTGGCAGCGAGCGCGCAGACGCCCGCCTGGCAGACGCAAGCGCTGGCCGTTATCACCAGCGAGCTATCGCCCGCCGTTATGGCGCATACCACGCGCAACCGGCTGACCCTGTTCGGCAGCCTGGAGCGCTGGGGCCTGGGAGCGCCCAGCCACCTGGCACGCATGACGCCGAAGGGCGCGGAGACTATCCACGTCGCTCCGGGCGGCAGCCTGACCTTCTCCGGGCGCAGCCTGGCCGCGCCCTGGATGCTCGTCTGGTTTCAGGGCGCAAAGGGCTGGACTCACTGGGACTCGCCCTGGCTGGTGGTGTGGCAGCGCCGCCCGGATACGGTCACGCTGGACGCGAGCGGCCTGCACGCTTCCGCCTCCTCGGCCCTCGGCTACGTCGCGCTCCTGCCGCTCTACGGCCTGTACAAGCCTGATACGCGCGCCTGGGAGGGCAAGACACTGCCGGCGGAGGTTATTCACCGCTGCCGGTTCTGGGCGCGCGCCCTGCGGAACTATCCTCTCGCCTGCGACGAGGCGTTCCGCATTGATCCAAAAACCGATTCCGTCGTACTGCGCGCTCGATTCCGCTGGCTGACTACGCGCGACGATTGGAACACGCCGCCGCTGAAGCTGGCTCCCCTTTCCCCTACGCTGGCGCTGGCCTATCAAGGGAAGCGTATGCCGATGGCGCTCTCTGCGTCTCAGGCCGCTCCCCTCGTAGACCCCGGCCTGTTCACCGCCTACGGGCCTTATATGGGCGTAGAGAACGCGGACGCCTACGAGGTGCGCTTCCCCATCCTGCACTACATCACGCAGACGGAGCAGGAGCCAGCGCCGGATACCTCCAACCCGACGGTCGCGGCGGCGCTGGCGCGGCTGCAGAAGGCGATGACGGAGACGTTCAGCAGTCCCGACGGCCTGTTTCATCAGGACTTCGGCGACCCGCCCGGCTTTGCCGACCCGCCGCCCCAGAAATCGGACGGCGGTAACACCTGCTGGGCCTTGATGAGCGCGCAGTACTACTGCCGCGCCCTACCCTATCTGCCCGCCGATCTGGTCGCAAAGGCCAGACCGCGCCTGCATCGCTACTTCGCCGATTGGGTTTTGCAGCCAGCGCGCTACAAACCGTTCCGGGGCAAACTGCTGTTGGTCGGGCCGGGTATCGGCACCTGGGGCGGCTACGACGATGCGGGCAAGTTCAGCTCCAACACGATCCTGACGCTCTGGACCTACGCCCGCTATACCGGCGATTGGGCGCTGATCAAGGCACGCTGGCCGCTTATCAAGCAGCTTTTCATCACGCCGCGCGAGTGTACCTGGCGCGGGTTCGGGCGTGACGCCATCGCCGAGATGGGCGACGAGGCCGCGCCGGCCCTGGCGATGGCGCGGCTGGCCTGGTTTGTCGGCGATAAGGAGACCTTCGGCTACGCCGCCTATCTCTTTGCCCGCGAGCTGGCACATCACGTCGTCAAGCACACCGGGGCCGGCTACTTTGTGGCGCGCCAGCCGATCCACAGCGCGGAGAAGATGCCGCCCAATGTCTACCTGACCAATCTCTGGGGCGACATTGCCGGCTGGCAGATAGATGGTCCGACCTATCCCAGGCAGACCGGCGAGCGCCAGTACACAAACCGCTGGGTGCGCTTCGGCGACCCGGACGTGGCCCGCTTCCATCGCGACCACCTGCAAGACCTGGACAGGGCGGAACTGGATGGCCTGCTCGCCTCCGGACGCTTCACCACGCAGCGTGAGGGCACGAAGGACGACCCGCACATTCTGCCCTCGATGGTGCGCCTGCGCTCCCTCCTGCGCAATGAGGCCCCCGACCGGCTGGCCCAGATCACGCCTGTGGAGGCGCCCGTCCACTCCAATAGCGGCGTGGCCGCCTACTGCATGGCGTTTCTGCGCGTCAGCCGCCCGGTACGCTATGCCGCTCTTTTCCCGGCGTCGGAGGCCGCAACGCAATGGGCTAGAGGCATCGAGCGCGACCGCCCGGAAGACGAACCCGTGCTGGATGTGACCGTGCAGTGGACCGTGGGAAAGGCAGAGCGCCCTGGCGCGCCCGTGCTGACCTGGTGGGGCTGGAAGCCCCCGCAGACGGCGGCAGACCTTCCCGGAGGAGATCGCTGGTCGTTCGGGCAGATAGAGAGTGATCGGCTTATCGCTTCGGCGCAGGCGCGGCGCCTCTCCTGGAATACCGAAGTGATCGCGTTTGGAGGGTAACAAGAAGGTTATGCGGCCCTCACCCTGGCAGTAGTGGCCCCTGTGCCGCCGTTCCCAAGGGTAACAAGAAGGTTATGCGGCCCTCACCCCCTGTCCCCCTACTGCAAGGGTCGGGGCTCAACGGACTGCAAGGGACGCCGCTCAACGGACTGCAAGGGTCGGCAGGGTTACGGCCCCTGCCTCCGCCTCGCGACACGGCTCTGCCTTGCGACAGCCCTCCGCCTTGCGATCCACGCTGCGGGAGAGGGGGAACTGGGAAGCCAAGTCTCCCCTCCCCTGTTCTTGGGGGAGGGGAGGAAGGGGTGGGGGCTAGAAAGGAGGCTATTTATGGCGAAGCGAGAGACGTCCCCTCTTCCTGAAGAGGGCTTTGCGATGCACGCACCGGAGCTCTATACCCACGGGGCGATTGCCGAAGGCGTAGAGGGCTTTGGGGCAGTCGGTGAGGAACATATCGCCTGGTATCAGGAACAGGGGTATCTCGTCGTGGATGGCGCCTTCACCCAGGCAGAAGTCGAGGCCGCGCGCCAGGGTCTCCTGGATCTGATTGCAGGCCGAAACCCGGCGTTTGATAATTTCGATATCGAGCCTCTGGGCCGCGAACAACTGCCCGCTCTCACCGGGGAGGATCGGCAGAATGCCATCCGCAAGCTGATGGATTTTACCCGCTTTGATGATCGCCTCAAAGCGATTGCCGAGCATCCGCAGTTGGTGGCGGTCATCGCGCGCCTGATAGGCGAGAAGCCGGAACGCTTTCAGGATATGGCCCTGATCAAGCCGCCCAGGCTGGGCCGGGAGAAGCCCTGGCATCAGGATCATGCCTACTTCGACCTACCGCTGGGCACCAGAATTATTGGGGTCTGGATCGCGCTGGATGAGGCCACCCTGGAGAACGGCTGTATGCATGTGCTGGCCGGTGGACACCGCAACGGCCCTCTCCCCCACTTCCAACGGCGCGACTGGCAGATATGCGACTCCGAGATGCTAGGCAAGCGCAGCGTGGCCGTGCCGCTCAAGCCGGGAGGCTGTCTGTTCTTCGATGGACTGCTGCCCCACGGCACGCCGCATAACCACTCCGCATTGCGGCGACGCGCCTTGCAGTTCCATTATAGACCGGCCAGCGTCGTCGCTGCCACCGAGGAAGAACGCCTGGCCGTCTTTGGAGGGGAAGGGCGCGGCGTCTCGTGCTGAACGGGCCGTCATCTTCTTCCCAATCTAACCGGAGAAGCGAGCCTCTGTATGGAAATCAAGTATCCTGGCACGGATCAAGGAACCCCTAAAGGCAACTTCGGCGCCCTTAAGCGTCAGGGGATCCTCCTCGCCTTCCTGGTCACTCCAGCGGTCATTCTGTTCTTAGCCGCTTGCGGCCAGAGGCCTGAACAGCAGCCGAAGCGCATTGCCCAACAAGCCATTATCCCGGCCCAATTCGTGGGAAACGCCGCGTGCGCGCAGTGCCATCCTGCGGAGTTCCAGGCCCACCTTCACAGCCACCACGCCCTCGCGTTACGCCCCATGGATCGCAGGAGCCTGGGCGGGCAGGCCCCTCCGACAGGGCATATCCCGAATACCGATTATGTTATGACAGCGCAGGGGGACGGGTTCCGCTTTGGGCGCGTGGGTGAGCAGGCCAACCCCATCCAGCTTGCCTTCGGCTCTGGAAAGAGCGGTATGGCGTTTGCAGCCGTCCTGACGGAGGATGTTCTGGCCGAGGTGCGCATCAGCTACTTCCCGCCCCAGAGGAAGTGGTTCATTACGCCGGGCCAGCAGGATCTGCCCCCTCGCTCTCTGGGCAATATCACCCAGGGAGAGCACGCCCGGCAGTGCCTGGGGTGTCACACCGTGACCCTGCCCGAACACGGCCTGATGCCGGAACAAAAGTTCATGGGGGTGGGTTGCGAGGCCTGCCACGGGCCGGGGGGAGCGCACATTGCGGCTATGCGCGCCGGGGATACGGCCCACGTGTCTATGGAGAGGCTCGGCGCCTGGGGCGGTAAACGTATTAACGAGCTCTGCGGACGCTGTCATCGCACCGAGCGGGAGGTGCTGGACAAGAACCTCTCGCTGGAGCATACGGATCTTTTCCAGGCTTACGGCCTGGAGCAGAGCCGGTGTTTCCGGGAGAGCCAGGATCGGCTTACCTGCCTGACCTGCCACGATCCGCATACCGATGTCGCTACAGACGAAAACAAATATACGGCGGCGTGCTTGCGGTGCCACTCTGCGCCGGAGAGCGGCAAGTCGGCACGCCTGGTGAACGCCAAAGTCTGCCCGGTGAACCCTACCCGCCACTGTGTAGGATGCCACATGCCCAAGCGCAGTGAGCCGGTCTTCCCCGGCTCGCCACGGCGGGTCGCGGATCACTTCATTCGCGTGCATCGCGAGGGCAACAGCGAGAGCGCCGCTGCCCTCCTACCGTAAAGCCGCAGGCCGCACCTAATCCCCGTCCCTATAGCCCGCACCCCCTGTCCCCTCTCCCACGCTGCGGGAGAGGGGAGAGGCCCCCACCCCCATCCCCTCCCCCAAGAACAGGGGAGGGGAGAGACAGAGTTGGCTTCTGCTCCCCTTCTGCCTTGCAGGGAGAAGGGCCGGGGAGGAGGGGAGATAAAAGAGAACCGAAGAACCTAGGAGTGAGAGATTCTCCCCTCCCCCAAGAACAGGGGAGGGGAGAAAGGGGTGGGGCCAGACCTCATTAGCGGTTATTTCGTAGCCAACGCCTGAAGTTTCTGCCGGGCAAGGCGAAGATGGGCCTCGTCCCCCTGAGCCAGAGCCAACTGCTCCATTTTGCGCCAGAGTGCGACGCTATTCGGGTCGCGACCGAGAAGTATCTGAAGAGTCTCCATTTCGCGGTGGTAATTGCGCAGGCGCTCAAAGCGCGCCCGTGCCCTGGCGCTCTCGGCGGGCTGCCCGGCAAAGGCGAGCGCGACGCTCAGGTGATACAGGGCATCGGTCAATTCCGGACTGCGATCCAGAGCGCGGCGAAATTCGGGAATGGCCTGGCTGTATTTATGCTGGTTGGACAGCAGCAAGCCGCGATAGTAGGGGATGAGCGGCGATTGCGGACGCAGCCGCTCTGCCCGCGCCAGCGCCTCTTCCGCCCGGGCAAACTCCTGCGGCTGGCGAGCGATGCGCGTGCGCACTCCGGCCATCAATTCCCAGGCGCGGCCATCGTCCGGTTCCAACTGGAGGGCGCGCGTATAAGCCTGCACGGCCCCGGCGCTGTTTCCGGCTTGATCTTCGACATAGCCTCGGGCCAGATACGCCTGGCCGGAACCGGGCGCAAGCTGCACGGCTTTTGTCGCGGCCTGACGCGCGGCCTCATAGTTGTACCTATCCGCAAGCACAAAGGCAAGCCCTGCATAGGCTGCCGCAGAAGAGGGACTTGCCTGGATCGCCGTCCGGAACGCCTGCTCCGCCTGCGCGGAGTTGCCCAGCGCATAGTGGACCTCTCCGAGCGCGGCCAGCGCTTCCGCCGACTTCGGGGCCTGTGGCAGCGCCGCCTCCAGAGGCGTTAGGGCCTCCACGGGTCGGCCCGCCTGTAGGAGCGCGCGGCCCTGCGCCACCAGCGGATCTATCGCTCCCGGCTGCGCTGCGGCTTCCCTGGCAAAGGCCGATGCCGCCTCCTCCGCCTTTCCCTCCGCCAGAAGCCGCCGCCCCAGAATGCGCTGTGCCAGCGCATCCTCCGGGTGCGAGAGCGTTTCCGCCAGCAGGTCGGCGGTGCCGGTACGCTCCAGACGCCACTCCCGCCCGCGCGACGTGCCGTACAGCCACACCAGCAAAACCACCGCAGCCAGGCCGACAACAGCCAGAACTGGACGCGCCATCGCTCTCATTTGACCTGGGGATCGGGCTGGAGAGAGCCGCCCTCACGCAGATAGTAGAACTTATTCGGGGCCAGATTCGCAAACGTCTGCCGCCGTCCGCTCGGCCAGCGCACTTCCACCTTATCTATGCGGGCGGCGTTTCCCAGGCCGTAGTGCAGCCTGCGGTCGCTTGTGGAGCCGTAGCTGGAGCCATCGCGCACTTCCGCCAACCGACGCCGCCCTCCTGCCGTGACCCATACCAGGGCGCCAGCGGCATCGCGGTTGCTCTGGACGCCCTCCAGCCGGAACGTGGCAAAATTGCCGCCTTTGGTTACGTTACGATAGAGGCGCGCGGGCATCTCATGGCTGTTATCCAGAATATCCACGCGCCCATCGTTATCGAAATCGCCCACGGCCAGGCCGCGCGTGATGCGCTCTTCGGCTAGGTCGCCCAGGTCCTCTACCTGATCGCGGAACATCCCATTCCCGAGATTCCGGAACAGCAGCTTGCGCTCCGGATAGGTGACGTTCTGCGCGACGTCGGCGATGTAAGGGTCTACGTGCCCGTTGCCCACCACCAGATCCAGCCAGCCGTCGTTGTCATAATCCAGGCCCTCGACTCCCCAGGCCAGGAAGTTGAGGCTGGCCTCTCCGATGCCGCAGGGGAACGTCGCGTCCTCGAACCGTCCCCCGCCGACCGCGCGGTAAACCGAGTTGGGCTGGCCGCTGTAGTTGGTAACGACCAGGCTTTCCCAACCCTTGTTATCGAAATCGCCTGCCGCAATGCCCATGCCCGAAAACAGGGAGCCATTGGTTCCATAAGCGACGCCCGCCGAGAGGCCAACCTCCTCGAACCGCTTGCCCTGCCGGCTATGCAGCAACAGGTTGGGGGTTATGTCGCAGGCCACGTACAGATCCGGCCAGCCGTCCTGATCGTAGTCGAGCCAGACGACCCCGAGGCCGCGCCCATGCACCTTATTGAGCCCCATCTGCGCGCTCACATCGGTGAAGTGGCCGTTGCCGTCGTTATGATACAGACGGGGCCTGTCATCGGTATAGACCTCGGGGGAGCAATAGGTCAGGTGCCCCTTGCCGTTGATGCACTTTCGGTTCATGCCCAGGTTCCAGGGGGCATAGTGCAGCACGAGCAGGTCGAGCTTGCCGTCGCGATCATAGTCGCCCCAGGCCGCGCTCGTCGCCCAGCGGACGCCCTGATCGGCATCGCCTACGCCCGCCTGCCGGGTAACGTCCTTGAAGAGAGGGTGTAGGGTGTAGGGTGTAGGGTGTAGGGCATCTTCCCCTTTCCCTGTCTCTTGTTCCCTCTTGCCTAGCTCGTTATGCAGCAGATGGTTGCCGCCATAGGCCGTGATATAGAGATCCGGGTAGCCATCGTTATCGTAGTCGCCTACGGCAACACATTGGGCGTAGCCCTGGTTTAGCTTATCCAGGCCGGCCTCGTGCGTGACATCGCGGAACGTGCCGTCCCCGTTATTTTTGAAAAGCTGGCAGGGCGGGCGCGGCGTGTTGGCAGGGCTGTCCGGGGTCGGCCCGGTCTGCACGAGAAAGATATCCTGGAACCCATCCTGATTGTAGTCCAGGAAAGCGCAGCCGCCCGGCGTCGTCTCCACCATCAGATATTTACCGGCAGCGCCGTTGGAATAGGCGAACCGAATGCCCGCTTTCTCGGTTACATCCACAAAGGCGCCGGGCTTTCGGGAGGGGCGCACAGCGGCGGCAGCGGGCGTGGACGCTCCAAGCTCCTGCCGCACTTTTGGCGTGCAGCCGGCAAGCGATAGGATCGCAGGAAGCGCGGATAGCGCCGGCAGGCAGCGGCGCCAGCGCAAGCGGCAGATTGCTTTGCCTGTCTTTCTCTCTGTCCACAGGGCGTATTTCAAGGTCTGGCTACTCCTCAGGCAGCGCCCCGCTAAAGCGTGGCTGCCTCTCGAAGGCTCAATCTCAAACCACAGTTTCAGGCGCGGCTATCGCTCCTCAACCGAAAGGTATCTATCCACGGGCGGATTCTGGACCACCGTTGTTTTGCCATCCGGCCAGCGCACGATCAGCCGCAGAACGGACCGCTCGGCGCCCAGCCCAAAATGCACACGCGGGTCGCAGGCCGCCAGGTAGCTGCGGCAGGTCTGCGACTCGGCCAGGCGCTTCCCTGCCGCCGTCTCCAGCGTCACCTTCGCCCCAATCGCGTCCCGCCTGCCGTGCCGGTCCACCAGGCGGAGGCCAAGCCAGTGATTGCCGTCCCGGCTCTCGTTATGCAACAGCAGCGGCGCGCCCTCCAGATCCACGACCAGGGCATCCACCTTCCCATCGTTATCCAAGTCGCCCAGGGCGAGAGCGCGCCCGACGATGGGCCGGGCAAAGGCCGGGCCGCCCTCCCGCGCCGCCTCGGCAAAGGTGCCGTCCCCGCGATTATGAAAAAGCTGCATCGGCTGGGCATACGTCGCGGGCGGGTGGATCTTCTCTATGGTGTCCTGTACGTGGCCGTTGGCGAGAAGCAGGTCCGGGAAGCCGTCGTTATCATAATCCAGGAAGCCGACGCCAAACGCCAGGCGCGCGCGGGTCGCATCGCCAACGCCCGCCGTATAACTGGCATAGGAAAACAGGCCGTGCCCCTCGTTATGGTACAGGCTGCGCGGCTCATTCTGGAAGGTCGCCACGATCAGGTCCAGGCGACCATCGCCATCGTAATCGGCCCAATCCACGCCCATTCCAGCCTGTTCCTTGCCGTTCTCGTTATAAGCCGTTGTGCTGGCGGTCCCCACATTCTCAAACCGCCAGCCACCCTGGTTATGGTAGAGATCGCCGGGCAGGCCGTCATTGGCGACATAGAAATCCATGCGCCCGTCGTCGTCGTAATCGGCAAACGCTAATCCCAGGCTATTACCGTGCCCTCGGGGAAACCGCGCCGTAACGTCCTCGAACGTTCCGTTGCCCCGGTTACGGTAGACGGTCATCCTCTGGGGCGGATAGTAGAAGGGAGGGCAGGCGGCCAGCACCTTACCGCCGCCTGGGGCCACCGGATAATCGCAATAGGGGCGGGACTGCGGCCTGAACTGCACATAATGGCAGACGACGAGGTCAAGGAACCCGTCCCCATCGAGGTCCGCAAATCCGGCGCTCGTCGCCCAATCCAGCGGCCCGCGCGCCCCAACGCCGGCGCGCGCCGTCACGTCCTCAAAGAGCATGCCGGACGCAGACGGCTGCCCCGTCCGATTGCGGTAGAGCCGGGCGATGCCGTAACCGGTAAGAAAGATATCCGGGCGGCCATCGTTATCGAAGTCGCCGACCGCGCACCCCATCAGCGGCCCCTGCGCCGTCAGGCCGGAGCGGGCGCTGACATCGCGAAAATGGCCGTTGCCCTCATTATGATAGAGCGCAACCCGGTCGCCTACCAGCAGAATATCCAGCCGGCCATCTCCGTCATAGTCTAAGAAACCGGCGCCTCCGCCTGCTGTCTCCAGAATGGTGAGCGGCGACCTGCCCCCATGCCCCCAACGAAAATGCAGGCCGACTTCCCCGGCGACATCGCGCAGCACGGGCGGAGCCGTCGCGGAGGGAGAGAGGCCGGCGATAGGAAGCGCCGTCGTGCTGCGGCAGCCGCAAAGCAGAGCGACCGCCAGGCCCATTAATAGGAGCGACCCATACCGAGGATGTGCTAGCCCTGTCACAGAGTTATCCTGAAGCTTGTCACCTGAAATACGAACAGAGAAGCTGTGCCCGGCCCTAAAGGACCGGGCTGTGGACGACAAGCCCGCTCAAGCGGGCTGCCAGGGGTGGGTTCGTCCCCTTCCGGGGCTACCAGAAGGGAGAGCCCCGTTCACGGGGCTTGCCGTCCGCAGTCCACCCCTTGAGGGGTGGCTGCCAGAAGTACCGTACACACTCTAAGGCGAGGAAGCGCCTCCAGCCGTCGTGAGCTCGCGCGGGAGCGAGGCCGAGGACGGGGCTTGCGAGGGATCAGCCGCTTGCATCGCAGGCTGCGCCGGAGCCAGGAGCTGCTGGGCGCGCTTGAGCGCCATCTGTATCCGTTCATCCGCAGGAGCGCGTTGGGCCGCATCCCGCAGGAACAGCAGGGCCGATTCCGGCTTCTCCAGCGCGAGTTCCTGCTGTCCCAGAGCCAGCGCCGTTTCCAGATTATTCGGGTCAACGGCATACAGCCGCAGTAACGCTTTCTCGCGTGCGGCAAGCTGGCTTTCGCGGCGGAATCGTTCCTGCGTGCGTGCGGCCTCCGACTTTCGCCCCAGGGCCTCATAGGTTTGCGCGAGCAGATAGAGGGCCGCCGGATAGTGCTTCTGGTTGGCAACCGCCTTTTCGACAAAGGGCAGCGCTTCTTTTACTTTTCCCCGGCCAAAATACAGATGCCCAAGCTCAAAGTTAGCCTCTGGATACTCGGGCAGCAGCTCAAGCGCGGCCAGGAAATGCTTCTGGGCCTGCTGGATATTCTGGGGCGTGGAAGGGCGCCGCGCATAGATATAGCCGAGCCAGTAATAAGGCTCTGCATGGGCCTTATCTTTGGAAATAATGCCTTGAAAGACCGGCTCCGCCCGATCATACTCTCCCGAGAGCGCCAGCACACGGCCATAGACAAGCTGCACGCGCGGGTTATCGGGATAGGCTTGCGCGGCAGGCGCCAGGTGCTCCAGCGCCTGCCGGGGTTCCGACTTGCGCGCATAGAGCACGCCCGCGATGAGATGAGCCCGTCCGCAGTTGGGATCCTGCTGCAATTCCCGTTCCGCATCGTGGAGGGCGGGGACTTCCAGGCCGGCCATGAGTTCCGCATAGGCGAGCTGGCACCAGGCATGTTGCGCCTTCGGCGCGCGCGCCAGGTAGGCTTTCCAATAGCCTATGGAGGGGGCGAAATCGGAATTGGCCGCCGCCAGCTCCGCCAACGCCCGGTACGGCGGCGCGAAACGCGGGTCTAGTTGGATGGCCTGGTGATACGTGGCCTGGGCATCCCCGATCAGATGCACGGCCTCCAGGGTCTTGCCACGGTTGTAGGCGGCGGCAGCGGGAGAGGGGCGCGTTTTCCAGAAAAGCAGGAGGGCTGTCAGGCCCACGCCCCCTACGATAACCAGGATGCTAAGGCGGAACGAATTACGCGGTTGCCACATGGAGGTCTTCCACTCACTTCCATAGGTGCTAGGGTTCTATGGTTATTCTACACCGATTCACCTAACCCCTCTTCCCTGCGAGGGAAGGGGTGCCCCGGCTTCTCCTCTCCCTCGTGTATCACCTAACCCCCCGGCCCCCACTGCAAGGGACGCCGCTCAACGGTTCGCGGCTCTGCCTTGCGACCCTACGAGGGAAGGGGGTGACCCGGCTCCTGCTCTCCCCTCCCCGGTTCTTGGGGATCGCTAGGCGGAGGGCTGTGGCAAGGCGGAGGCAGGGGCCGTAACCCTGCCGACCCTGGCAGTCCATTGCAGCCCCGACCCTGGCAGTGGGTAAGGGGGTGGGGGCCTCCCCTCTTCTTATAGTAAGGAGAGGGGCCGGGGGCGAGGTCGGTTGGGGGTGAGGGCCAGAACTGGGAATAAGCCGGTAAGAAGGCCGCCGCGCTTTCGAGAAACAACGCGGCTCGAAAACGCGGTGGCCTCTGCGGGATTACGAAGTGCTAGCACGGCAGCCAGGTGCTATTGGGTCTTGAAGCCGCCGCCGTAGAAGTCGCAGATATTGCTCGATTGATCCTGGTCTAGGGCAACGCTGCCACTGCAGTTCTCTGTCGAACAACTGAAATTACCGTCTTCCTCGCGGCCTATCAGGTTATAGGTCGTTCCGACAGCGCCGCGCGGTCCGCTGCGCGAAAAGACCTTCACCAGGTTGTAGGTTTTGGAATGGCCGTCGAAGAAGGCCCAGTTCATCATGCCGCCTCTGCCGCGATGCATGTTGAAGCCCTGGCCCCACACGCAGGCTGTCGGGGTATTGCCGCGCGCCACCCAGTCGCCCAGGTCCGCGCAGGCCCAGGTCGACTCCAGGAGCATGACGGTTTCGGCGGGACGGTTCAGCGAGGCTTCCTTGAGCGGGTCCCAACCCCACATTACCACGCCGTTGGTGCCGTAAGAAATCTTGAAGCCTTTATCGCGATCCTCCGTCGCTTGATCGTTGTTGGGGTTGGAAGGGCAGCGATAGACACCGTAGTTCTTCACATACGGCAGCGTCTCTTCGCGCCAGGTGATATTGGTAGTGCAGTTGGAGTCGCAGTCGCAGCCACCGCCATTGGCGCCGCCCAATTCGGGCGGCTCGTTGAGCGAGAAAGCGCGGCTGAGCGGGAACGTCTCGTCGTAGTCCTGGGCATACATTAGCCAGGAGAGGCCCACCTGCTTCATGTTGCTGAGGCAGGAGGTCATGCGCGCCGATTCACGCGCTTGGGCAAAGACGGGGAACAGAATCGCCGCGAGGATCGCTATGATGGCGATAACCACGAGCAATTCAATCAGGGTAAAGCCAGCGGTCCGTTTATTGGACATCGGTTGGATCCTCCCATGGGAATAAGCCAACGGTATGCTGATTGTGCCCTGCATACCCTCAATCTGCTATTAGAGAGCCGGATCACTACCAAGAGATCAGGTTGCCCTATGCCAGCCTAGCGGGCATCTGCCGCCCTACTTCGTCTGAGAAGCGGCTTGCGGAGCGCCGCCCGCCGGGCCACCATGCGTTTGTGCGCCGGATTGTTGCATCTGTTTCATGGCCTCAGCCGGGGGCCCGGTCGGTATGGACGGAGGCGAGGGCAGGCCGCCTGACATGCTACGATGGATGCTGTAGTAGGCAAGCAGCACGGCAACAATGACGACAGCGACGATAACGGGCAACGGTATTTTCTTCATTCCCTTCATCACCCCCTTTCCTTAAAAAGTAGAAAGGAAAACCTTTGCCGGTGCGATGAGCGAAAGCCCTTCCGCCTGAACTCTAGTTTCCGGGCTATTCCGTACTCTTATCCTTTGCGTTGGCAGCGCCCGCCTGGTGCTGGGGAGACGGCGAAGGCTTTGCCTGCTTTCTATGCTTGGCCAGCCACGCGATAGCGCGCGGATTTTGCATCTGCCCCCCCGTTTTCGCGGGAGCCGCCTTTGCCGCCCCCATCTGGGAGGGCGGGCCGGTCGGCAGTCGCGGCGGCTTCCTATCGGCGAACTGGAACATGACGGCCACGGCCAGGCCGATAACTCCCAGCACGGCCAGAACGGCGATGCCCGGATGGATCTGTTTGTTCATCTTTTGGCCTCTTTTGTCTCGCGCTCCACATTGGCCAGCCGCTCTCGATAGGCGCTGGCCAGCTTCTTATCACCGCCCTTGTCATAGAGCTGAATCGCCGCTTGCAGGGCGCGCGGATCGCGCGGGCGGAGCTTGAGCACGCCTTCGAGCAAGTCTCTGGCTTCCACCAGGCTTCCTCCCTTGATCTCTAGCTGCGCCAGCTGCAGCGCGACCTCCGCGTTGTTTGGCTCTACAGAGAGATGCTTACGCAGCACCTCATACTTGCGGTTGTAGTCGCTAATGCGCTTGAATTCCTGGTTCATCTGATCGGCGCGGGCCTGGTTGCCAACCTTGCGATAGGCGCTGGCCAGGTTATAGGCGGCCTCTTCCGTACGCACGCCGCGCTTCCAGAGATACTCCAGGGCAGCAATTGCCCCGGCATTGTCGCCGGCTTGCAGCCGCAGCCGTCCCAGTTCCGAATAGGCATCGCCCCAGGTCGGCCTGAGTTCGGTGGCCTTTTGAAACGCGGCGATGGCTTCCCGTAGATTTTCCGGGGTGGGCGTGCGGCGGGAATAGGCCCGCCCGAGAGTATAGTAGGCAGTCGGATAGCTGGGATTGCGCGCGATGACCTGCCGCGCAATCCGCTCGGCCCCCACCAGATCGTTGCCATCCAGAAGCGCCTGCGCTAGAGAGAGAGCGATCTTATCGTCCGCGGGCGCGAGCTCGGTAGCCCTGGTTAACTCCGCAACCGCGCCGCGGGTATCCTCTTGATCGCCCAGCAGGATACCTAACAGGGCATGCGCGCGAGGACAATCCGGCTCCAGGGTGACGGCCTGGCGCGCGGTCTGGAGGGCCGCCTGCTTATCCTCGATGCGAATATAGGCTTCGGTAAGATTACAGAGCGTATGCCTGGATCGTGGCGCGATCTGGCGCAGGTGCGTTAAGAGCGGGATGGCAAGGTCCGGGTGATCGGTATTCAGATATAAATTGGATAGCAGTTGATACGGCTCTTGCCGCGTCGGATCAAGCCGTAATGCCGTGCGCCATTCCTGCTCCGCATCGGCCAGTTTACCGGCCCTGGCCCACGTGCTGCCCTGAAGCAGGTGATCGTTGACGGGCTTATTCTGCCAATAGCGCAGATTCAGGACGGCAGCCAAAGCGCCCAGAACCAGCAGGATAGCGCCAAACCATGCCCGCGGCGTCGCTTTTACAAGAAGCTTACGTTTCATTTTCAACCTTACTTTCGTGCCTGGCATGTGGATCGCACGATTAAGGGGGTTGGCAAGAGAATATGTTGATAGGGCATCCCCGTATCCTTCTCTGAGGCTAGGCGACGCAGAAGCAGCTCGGCGGCCCGCAGCCCCATCATCTCGAAGGGCTGCTGCATCGTCGTCAGAATCGCCGGACGCGGGGAGAACCGGTCTACATCGTCAAAACCGATAACGCTCATGTCTTCGGGCACGCGGCGACCGGTGCGCTCCAGATCGTTAATAAGCCCATGCGCCAGGGTGTCGTTCATGGCAAATACGGCGGTGGGTGGATCGGGCAAAGACAGGAAATGCTCCGCTGCCCCCGTTATGGGTAGATGGCCGAAGGGAACGGTATAAACCAGCTCCGGCGCGGGCACTATGCCATGCAGTAAGAGGGATTCGCGATATCCCGTTAACCGTTCTTGCACCGAGGACAGGTCATCCGGGTTGGTGACGTGACCGATGCGCGTGTGCCCCAGGCTGAAAAGATAATCTACCGCTTCCTGGGCCGCATGACGATTATCCACCCCGACGAAATCACAGTCTCCCTCCGGCGGATACCGATCCACGAAGACAATGGGAACCCCACGCTCGCGCAGATCCCAGCAAGCCGGCAGCGTTTGCTGTCCGCCCATTTGCCAGAGGATAACCCCGGAGATATGCTGTTGCTCTACACTCTGGAGCGCGCATAACTCCTGATTAATGTGGGTGATGTCTACCGGGCCGGTGCGTCCGTAGTTGTCAAAGATCATCAGACGGTAAGGCAGTTCTGTCAACTGTAGCGCCCGGTTTATGCCGCGCAAAATGGATAGGGAAGAATAATAGATGGAATGTTCCGGCAGAATGGCGGCCAGCGTCAGAGCGGAGGCTTTGTGCGCAGAGGAGAGACGTTTGGTTGTTTTTGGTTTGTTCACCCAGGGCCGGTGCTTGGGAGTGCAGATGATCAATCCTCTCTCTGCAAGGTGGTTCAAAGCCAGGCGAACGATAGAGCGATCTACGGCAAATTCCTGGGCGAGATCGCGCTGGGTAGGCAACCATGAGCCGGTATCATAGTCACCTTGCTCGATCCGCCTTTCCAGTTCTTCCGCAATACGTTGGACCGCAGGATGATATTTAGGCACGCTCGTTCCTCGGAGTCCATACTTCTCCAAAAGTATCCAAATATAACAAGCTTTTCCGCAAGAGTCAATAACTTTTTTTTGGTTTCTTACCTAACCAGGCTTTGCCTTGCCCGGCAAGTACCCGCCTGCACGGTGGCGGGGTTGCCAGGCGTCTTTCGCAGGCCGTTCTTACCGCAAGGTTTGCGCTCAGACGGGATACGACACCCCAAAGCCAGACCTGGCAGTTGTTCCAGTTTTCAATGCGTTTGCCCTGGCTTTGAGAGCGCTTCCCCTTGACAGCGCCCTCAAAGCGAGGTATAATGAGCCTCGAAAAAGAGTGGAATATGGGGTTGTAGCTCAGTGGTTAGAGTGCCGGCCTGTCACGCCGGAGGCCGCGGGTTCAAGTCCCGTCAGCCCCGTTATTGAAAGTTATTAACAGTTAGTGGCGCTTAGGGTGCTGCTCCCTAAGCGCCATTTTGCATGGTTGGAGCGCCGACTGTCGCCGCCCGCGTCCCCACAAAATAGCTCATCGTCACCTGAACTGCTCCGTTGGCACGTTTCTTGCAAGCTTCTCTGCCACAGGCTTGCCGTCTCCGGCCTGACTTCCTCCCCTGGAAAGGAGACTGGTGCTATGAAATGGCCTTCTCTGTTGGCGCTTGCCGCCGGACTGCTCCTCTGGGCCGGAACCGCTTCTGCCCAAACGCCCCCTACCGTGTTGATCACGGTAGATGAGAACGGGACTGGGACTGGCATATCCCCCCAACTCGGCTTTACCTTCTTTCCCGCCTTCCTGGCTCCCGACCCCGGCCCTGGCGGTCTGGACTCAGTGCTCACCTACGACCTGCTTGGCCCGCCGGATCTGGTGGCCGGAGATGTGTTGTTGTTCGATGAAGGCATCTCGGCGAACGTTCTGGACGTGATCCGCTTCAACCCAGCAGGCACAGGCGGCGACCCGAACTACCCGGCCTCCTTGCTGTTCTACTCCGACGATATAGAAGGCTTCGACAGCCTGGCCGACACAGACTCCCCACCCGGCGCCTTCTACTCCAATCAGGTCTCCATTCCGGAGGTTGGCCCGGAAGACAATAACGGGGCGTTCTACACCCCCACTGCCAATCAGCCCGGGTTCGTGCCCGGCTTCGCCGTGACCTACCATTTCATCAGCGATGCCGCCGTCCCCGAGCCCGGTGCGCTCGCCCTCCTGTTGACCAGTGGCCTAACTGGAACCGGCCTGCTCCTGCGCCGCCGTGTCCGTAAATGACCCGGCAGCAGAGTTGGCACGGTCCCGTTGTTGTGAGTTGCCATCAGCAAACGGCGCTTAGAGTGCTGCACTCTAAGCGCCATTTTGCGTAGTTGGAGCGCCGTGGCGCTTCTCCTCTCCCACAGGTTCTCGGTGCCGATCCACCCAGTAGGCCCAGGCCACCACCAGCCAGCCCGCCAGCCCCATGTAGGCCACGACCTTCGCGTTGGGCGGAGGCGGCCCCAGGTTCGTCAAGTAGAGCGCCAACAGCAGAGCTAAGCCTGCCCCCAGACCATAACGACCGATGCCATCGCAGGCGCGGGTCGTGCGTACGTAAAGCGCGATGCCCAACGCATAGAGGGGGATCTCTACAAGCATCGTGGCTGCCGGAGAGTTCCACAGCCCTAACCCCACGCGTTCGCTCTGCCCTGGCGTGATCGGCAGGTCAGGCCGGTGGACGATCAGATCGAGAATCCAGTGGCTTAACACGCCTGCGCCGAGCAGCAGGGCCATCCTGACGTGGCGATAGACCAGGAAAGAGACTACGCCGAATGCCACGGCCCAGCCGACGTCGGCGAGGAGGCTGTGAGAGATCGGGTAGTCGTAGAAGTCGAGGGTGGCGAACCCTGTGCTGCCGGGAATGACCCGCATGTGCTCCCAGCCCAACAGCAGGAAGATCGGCCAGAGCAAATCCACCCACTGGGCGGCCAGCACCCACGTACCCAACGAGGCGCGTGGGGCAGCCGATTTGCCCGCCAGCGCCACCCCATAATGCCCTATGAACATCCGTCTGCTCCCGTAAAGTCGTCTCTCACCAGCGTCTTGCCCAGGCAAGTTTCCAGCCTATTTTGGCGCAGGATGAATCGCAGAGTTCTAAGACGAAATTAGACGTGTCCGGCATTTATGACACTGATGTAAAGCCATGCAAGAATCAGAAGTCCCGCCCGCACAACCAGAGTCAGGCCGCCAGACTCTCTTCCTTCCGGCCTGGCCTCAGTACAACAAGCCCACCTCTATCGTCACTCTCGGCCACTACTATCCCCAGAGCCAGATAGGAGCGGCGAACAATCTGGTGCGCGAACCCAGAGGCGTCTATCGTACTGAGGCTCCTACTGAGGAGAGAGCGGTGCGTCAAAACCTGGGCTGGACACAGCTTATCAATGCCTTGAACGCCGAACGTCAGTGGCCGCTCAAGCGCCTCTTTGCGCTCCTCGATCCCATACTGGAGCCGGACATCGCCATTGCCGTCGTACCAACACATATGGCCTATCAAGCCTTTTGGCCGATGCGCACGCTCGCCAGGCAACTGGCAGCCAATGGACGCGTAGACGCGACCTCCTGCCTGGTGCGGCATACGACCATCCGGCGTATCACCTTCGGCGGCCCCAGCACCAAAGCCCTGCATCGGCAGACCATCCGGGTAGAGAACCCGCATCTAGTAGAGGGGAAGCGTGTGCTGTTGCTGGACGACATTGCCAAGAGCGGGGCGTCGCTGATGGCCTGTCGGGAGATGCTCTATGAAGCAGGGGCCGCGCTCGTGCAGGCGATGGCGCTGGGAAGGGTAATTGTCGGCGCAATCGAACCAGAGTAGACGCAACCGCTGGGTGTGACCATTCCCCGGGCAAGGACTGGCTCCGACGCAGGGAACGAATAAGATAAGCAGAATAATTTCTACTCTTCTTGCCGATTTTGCGCTCCTTCTCTGAGTATTATTAGATAAAGATTGATAGAGATAAGAAGGAGAGAATACCGTGCAAGCCCATCGTTTTCCTGAGCCCCAGAATGCCCGTGAAGCGCTCACGCAAGCCAACATCAGTGCCCGTGCGGAACGTCTTTGGGAGGACGGCTATACCTACGATACCGAAAGAGGCATCGTGACCAGTCCGAAAGGAGAAACCTACCAGGTGGATATACTTGCCGATACCTGTTCCTGTGCGGCCAGCAAGCATCACGGCGACTGCAAGCACCGCATTGCCGTGGCGAAGCTATACAACAAAGCGGAGAGCAAGGCGGCTTAAACGGAGAATAGAAGCAGCTATTCGGCCTGTCCCTCCAGAGCATACGCGACGGCCTGCTCCAGCATCATGGCCTGCCCCTCCTCCCAGGAGACTGCAAAGGTGTCCTCGCCCAATGCCGCGCGCACCCCAGCTACCAGGCTCTCGTATTGGGCCTGCTCATCCAGAGGGATGGGCACGCCGATGGACTGGCGCAGTCCCGCCGACACGCCCAGCAGCCGAGCCGCCCGCTCCGCCTGTCCCCGCAAGGCGGCAAGACCGGCAAAGCCTTCCAAGCACCCCGCAAGGCCCGACCGATCTCCTGCTTCTTGCCAGAGTTCCAGGCTCTCCACCTGGCGTTCCCGCGCCCGCGCATAATCCCCTTGCTCGGCAGACACCTGCCCCAGATTGTGGAGCGCCAGTGCGATCCCATACGGGTTTCCTATCGCCCGAAAGCGTGCCAGGCTCTCCTCAAAGGAGGTCTGCGCCTCCCCTAAGTTTCCCTGGCTCCTTGCTACGGCTCCCAGGTTCAGCAGCGAGGCGGCGACCCCGCGGGTATCTCCCAACTCGCCAAAGAGGGCCTGGCTCTCGGCATAGAGCCTGTGCGCCCGCACATAATCGCCCTGTCGCTTGGCATTTACGCCCAGATTGGTTAAGGAGGCGGCCACGCCCCATCTGTCCCCAAGCTCCTGGCGCAGCGCCAGACCTTCTTCCAGCAGCCGACGAGCTTCCTCATAAGCGCCCTGCTGATCGATGACCTGGCCCAGGTTGTCCAGCGTCCCGGCGACCCCATGCTTGTCGCCTAGCGCCCGTTTGATCGCCAGGCTCTCCTCATAGAGTCGGCGTGCCTCTGGGTAATCGCCCTGGTGGTCGGCGATCATGCCCAGGTTGCTCAGGATGGCGGCCATGCCGCGCCTATCCCCCAACTCCGTCAAGGTCGCCAGGCTCTGCTCAAAACGGGCACGGGCCTGCGAATAGTCGCCCTGTTCAAAAGCAACCAGTCCCAGATTGCCCAGGGCTGCCGCCTAGCCCTTTGTATTTCCGAGCGCCTGATAGATCGCCAGGCTCTGCTCGTGCAGGGTGCGCGCAGCCTCGTAATCGCTCTGATGCCAGGCCAGGTTCCCCGCTCCCGTCAGCGCCCTCGCCCGTTCCTGCGTGCGTTCCTGGGTCTGGGCATGGGAGAGCGCATCGGCCAGGTGAGCGCGCCCTTCGGTCAAGTAGCCGCGCATCTCCCAGAACCGCCAGAGCGCTCCCACCAGCCGCAAGCCCGCTTCGGCGCTCCCGTCGGCTGCCAGAGACCATTCGAGGGCGGCGCGCAGGTTGTCGTGTTCGGTTTCCAGCCGTTCCAGCCATAGCGCCTGCTCCGGGCCTTGCAGCTGCGGTTCCGCCTGCTCTGCCAGGCTCAGGAACCAGTCACGGTGCCGGTCGCGGTAGAGGGCGCCATCGCCTGCTTCGTAGAGGCGGTCACGGGCGTATTGCCGAATGGTCTCCAGGAGCCGGTAGCGGGTCGAAGGCTCTGGCCCTTCATACACAACCAGGCTCTTATCCACCAGGCTGGTAAGCAAATCCAGCACTTCCCACTCCTCAATGCCCTCCCCGGCACAGATGGCTTCCGCGGCTTCCAGCGTCCAGCCTCCCATAAAGACGGACAGGCGACGCAGAAGAGTGCGCTCCGTCTCAGACAGCAGATCGTAGCTCCAATCTATCAGCGCCCGCAGAGTCTGCTGGCGCGGCAAGGCCGTGCGGCTGCCTCCGGTCAGCAGCCGGAACCGATCCTGCAAGCGGGCCTCAATCTGTTCCACCGGCAGGGCGCGCACGCGGGCAGCGGCCAGTTCCAGAGCCAGAGGAATGCCGTCCAGACGGTGACAGAGGCGGGCCAGGGTAGGCGCATTGCCCGGCGTGAGCGTGAAGTCGGGCCGGACCAGAGCAGCGCGCTCGGCAAACAGGCGCACCGACTCACTGCCAATTACGTCTTCCAGCCCCACCGTTCTTCTCTGCCCTGGATCGGGCGGCAGGCCGAGGGAGGGGACGCGATAGGTCTGTTCTCCAGAGAGGCCCAACCCCTCCCGACTGGAAGCCAGTATCTTGACCTCTGGACACTGCTTGAGCACCCCCTCCGCTAAGCTGGCCGCCGCCTCCAGCACGTGCTCGCAGTTGTCCAACACCAACAACAACTGCTTGCCACGTAGCCCCTCCACCAGGCTCTGCAACAACGGCTTGCCCGGCTCCTCCCGCACGTTCACCACCGAAGCCACCGCCTGCACCACCAGCGCCGCATCCGACACAGCCGCCAACTCCACCAGCCACACGCCGTCTCGATAGGTCTCCACCAGGTCAGCCGCCACCTGCAAGCTCAAGCGGCTCTTGCCCGTGCCCCCGCTGCCCGTCAAGGTCAACAGGCGCGCTCTAGCCAGCAAGGCTTGGACCTCGACGATTTGCTTCTCTCTTCCAATGAAGGAGCTGAGCTGAACGGGCAGGTTGTGCCGGTGGAGGTTGAGCGAGTTCAGAGGCGCAAACTCTTCCGGAAGCTGCGGAGCCAGCAGTTGGAAAACGTGTTCGGGCTCTTGCAAGTCTTTGAGCCGGTGGAGGCCCCTGTCCTTAAGAGCGGCCTCGGGAGGTAAGGCGGAAAGGACCAGGGTTTGCGTAGCCGCCGAGAGTAGAACCTGCCCCCCATGCCCAATGGCAAGGAGACGGGCCACGCGGTTGAGGGGCTGTCCGAAGTAGTCACCGTCGCGTTCCTCGGCGTTGCCGGTGTGCAGGGCCATACGC